>Ga0272449_1001898_pt1 | contig 20367 bp, 25 predicted proteins | sample YNPCB0241_FD_198679 | JGI IMG/M metagenome (GOLD analysis project Ga0272449, IMG submission 198679) | Hot spring sediment microbial communities from Yellowstone National Park, WY, United States - YNP-CB-024-1 | ecosystem: Environmental > Aquatic > Thermal springs > Hot (42-90C) > Sediment... | reverse complement strand
CGCTCTAAAAGTGCTGCTATACCACGCGAAACCAACCCTATAATACGTGTTTGCACTCAATGCATTGCTGCGCGATGTCAAAGTAGTAGCTTGGCCTCCGGAAACTATATCTATTCTGTCTTGTGCATTGTTTACTCTTGCAACAGAATAAACATATCCGTTGTTCGGATAGTCTTGGCTTGCGCTTATCATGGAGCCATCGCTGAAACCGAGCAAAATACCGTCGCCAACAGAACTTCCCGTTTTAAGGATCGTTTCGATCATGTATCCCGCAGTACTGCTGTTAAACGCTTTATTTGCCTGAACACGGTTGCTTGTGTTGGGAGCGTATAGTTTCAGCTGATATCTCCCATCCAGCGACACGACGCTTGCTGAACCAGTCCCGCCGCCGTTCAGAACATTCCATCCTTCCAGCGTCCCTGATTCCCAATCACTGTAAAGTGGAAAAACTGCGCTCCCGTTTACAGCGGGAGTTGCCTGCTGATTCCCATACCACACTAGAATTGTTACTAAACCGTTCGCTGGAATCGATGACACGTTAGTCCAGATTTTTGTTGTGTTGGTGTTGCACGTTGCCGGCTCAACCCAGTAAGGCAGTAACGTCTGCCCATCGCTTAACGTGACCCTCAGATCACCGCAATCACTTCTCATCTTTCCCTGCGCGATAAGATTCGCCGTATCGAGCGTGAAATTGACCTGGTAGTTAGTCAGAGTCTGCGCGGCGTTGTTCGTGATTGTTATTTGTCTATAGTAGTTCCATCCATCAAGAGCGCTTACCGGAACAATAAAAGCGATCAGAAACGCGATAAGGAAGACAAAAACTGCGGATCTCACAGCACAGCACCTCTCGAGCGTATGTTCAAGATGATCGCGATCAGCGTGATCACGTAGAGCACTATCCCGACGGCGAAGATCGAAGTCTTCACAGTGTTGATTATGTCTGCTGGTAGGTTTGTGAACATGAACGCGAATCCCAGCACAGCCACGATGGCGGAAGGAACAGCCGTGACGAAGTTTATCAGGAAATCGAGGAATGCGTTGCCTGTGAAGAAAACTAAAGCCCCGAGGTCGATTATCGGGATTCCGATGGAGTTTCTGTAGACGTTCTCGGTCAGCGTGCGGATGTCGTTGATGTTCTTTTCCGGCACAAACTCGTTCGGAACGATCACAGCATAGGAGAGCAGGGTAACGATCAAGCTGTAAAATGCGCTGAAAAGGATTATGCTTTTCATGAACTCGTATCCGCTCACGCTCGAGTAATACACCTGCGGCATGTCAGTCCCTCCACCGAATTATGAACAGTATTGATACAACGAACATTATTAAACTTATTATCTGCACAAATCTGATCGCCGGCGTCGCCTCGGTCACGCTCGTGATGTATAACGCTGCTAGTGAGGAAAACGGGAGCATTATGCGGAACATTGTGAAGAATCCGACCGCCGTGAAGCTGAAGAAGATTGTCCCGAGCGCTAGGGCAATCGCAATCCATTCCGGCAAATAATAGCTTCCTCCGAATCCTTTGAGGTAGCAGCTTGCTTTCGCTTTAAGCGCCCCGTCGACGTAGCCCTCAATATCAGCATGGTCGCCCGTGAATCCCGCCTGCCCAGCGTCCATTACCACGATGAGCTTGTCCCCGCTCGTATTCGCCGTGTATTTCGTCACGCCGTTCTCCTTCACAAGGAGAAGCAATGCTCCGGCCTTCTGCGATGCGAAGCTGATCTGGAAAATACTTCCGCTTGCGTTGATCGGGCTGCACGAGATGCTTGCGCTGAAAAATCCCACCTGCGGCACGGAAACCGATGCTATCAGCGCGTCCATGCTCACCGCCGATGCGGTCTGCGGGTTCACGGGGACAAGGAACGTGGGAACTCCATAGATGATCGTGTAGAGATTCCAGCTCCCGGGCTTCAGCCATGCTCCGAAGGCTTTATACTGCTCGTACTGGTATTTTGTCGTCCCCACAGCCCCAACGGCGCCCGATGTCGGATCTATGAACGCAACTCTCTGAGATCCGCTCGAATAAGCGACAACCTGGAACAGCGTCTGCGGCGGTGGCAGGGCAACGCGGATCACGGTCGTGTTGAGGATGTCGGCGATGAACGGCTCGAACTCATTTACAAACGTGGTGGCGTAGTTCGCATAGCGGAATTCCAGAACGGCGCTTTCTCCTGCTTTGAGGTTTATGTTCACCTGATTCAAATTCTGCGCTTTTAGATCGATTATCTGGTTCTGTGCAGGATTTTTCAGCACGAGATAGCTGAAGTTGCCTGAGTACCACGATGTGCCCCACGTCGTGTTCAGATCCGTGTGGAAGATCACGAGTGTGAGCGCATAGACGCGCTGGAAGTTCGTCGTGCCCTGTCCTTGATTGTCAAAGATATCCTTCGCGGTTATCGTCACGATGTTCACATCCTTGCTGAAATAGCCCGGTGAGACACTCTCGTTTATATACAAACTCGAAGTTATGTTCGTAGTCTTTGATACGGCCAGATTGTCGTTTATCCGTATTTCATAGCTCGCTAAGTAGTTGTTATCGCTCAGCGTTGCGGAAATTGTTGCAGAAGTGAACGTTACGGTTATGGTGATGTTCGTGATCACCGGAGCGGTTGTATCTGGAAACGCAGTTAGCTGATAAATCGTAGGCGTTGCTGGGCCTGTTAAATTTGGCGAATCAGTTAGCGCTGTGATCGTCGAGTTCTGTGTCGAATTGAAATAAACGTATGTTGTTATCGCAACTCCAGAAGCAGAATAAGACACATCTTGCCAGAAACCATACGCTGAAAAATGTAAGGTGTAAGACAGCGTGCTCCCTGTCCAGCTTCCGTAAGCCCTGTAAGTTGTGCCCGAATCGATATTTGAAATAGTTCCCGCTGGATGGTACAGATAGCTTCCGGAGAGCCTGAACTCCCAATACTGTCCGTTGGTGTTGTACAGCCTGAACTGCCCTGAACCGCCCGTGTCGAAGCTCACACCATGAGTTTGGTAGATCTGTTGCAAATTCGTGCTCGTTGCTATGGCCGCGGAGCTCTGCGAGTAGCCCGAATCGCTTGCGTTGCCGGAAACAATGTAATATGTCCCGTTTGTGCTCAGAACTGCGACCGGACAACCGAGTCCGCTCGAGCTTCCGGATTTCCAGAACGACGGCGTAACAGGTTGCCAGTTCGTCGTGTAGATCCGCACATCGTTTCCATCGCTTCTCACTGTTTCGGCGCAGATTTTCGTCAGCCTGTTCGCCGTGATCGGAGCAGTGTAAACGTTTGCATAGCTCATCATGTAGCTGATCCATGCGCCGCCTGTGCTGTTGCTCTGGATGATCAGCTTAGGAATGGAACTCGGAAACGCTACCGTTAGCGTGGCCTGTCCGCCCGTGCAGTTGTTGAGTATCGCCCATGATGGAGTTACTGTATTGCCGAACTGATCCATGAACTTCACATCGCGGCAATCCGAACGTGCCGAGGCGACGGTGAACTTGTACATCGTGTTTGCATTGATATTTGTGGCATAGTAGTAGTTATCCGCGCTTGCAATGCCGATGAAGGCTGTGAAAATGAGAAAAGCGATGAAAAGCTTTAAAGCGTTCATACCATCCACCGGGACAGCTTCTTCGCCAGTTTTCTTTCATTGATCGCGAACTCCTTCAGCCACATTCCTCTAGCCCCTCTGTCGCTTCCTGCAAGCGGGATGAACGGCGGAACTCTCAGCTTTGGCATGAAGGCACCTGCCGGCCCCGGTGCAATGGGAGGGATCGGAATTGCTGGTTTCAACATTGGAGGCTGGATTTGCATCGGAATGGCAGGAGTTCTCATTTCAGGCTTTATCTGCTGCAATGGAACAGCAAACGGAGTCTGCTTCGGCCCTATTTTCAGCATCTCCGGCGCTTTTAGTTTTGCAGCCTCCTTTCCTGCGCTGAATACAGCAGGCATGTGGATCATACCAGGGGTCAGGGCCATTTCAGTCTTTTCCAGCCTCCTCACATCAAACGCAGCTTTCGGAAGTGGAATAAGAGAGGTACGAGGCTTCATCTTTGTCGCCTGTTCGAGCAGAGTTTGCTGTGTTACCTTCATGCCGAAAGCTCTCTGCAGCGGTTTTGATTCTGTCATCGTAAGCGCTTCCTCAAGCGCTTTAGCTGGAACTCCCCTGTATTTCGGTTTTTCGATCAGCTCTGTCTGCAGCCTGCCGAACACAGCTGTTCTGACCACCGATGGAAGCCTTTTCTCGGTTTCTGGCATCGCCTGCTTCGGATAGACCGAGAAGAGCATTTTCTCCAGTTTTTCAGGATCAAAAGCAGCCCTGTAAACTCCTTTCTCGATTTGAGCATATTCTGCTGTCTCGCTCTGGATCTTGACGAACGTGTACCGTTCCTTCGCCCACGGGAATATCGTCCTGCTTTTTTCGAAGATCACAAGCGATTCTTTTTCCCCTTCCTTAATCGGGGCAGCGTAGATGTCGAATTTTGTGAAAAACCTCCTCCCCTGCAATCTTGCCCAGTAAGCGACGCTCTCGCCAAGCGGATATTCTTTCATGAACGCTGACACTTCCTTTCCGCTCACGGTCTCGCCAATGAACCCCGTTGCCAGCGATGGCCTTACTCCGGCCTCATAGGTTGTCCATCCGATTTTAAGATCGCCAAATTTGCTAGAGGCTTCACCGAATTCAGCGAATCCCCTTTCGGCCGGATAAACACGCTCCACAACGGATTTCAGCTCCTCTCCGGGTTTCGCCTTGCCAACGATGAAGCTGGTCTGGATCCTCGCCGGATATGCGATCTCCTCTCCAGGCCTTGCCAGCCCGCTCGTTACCATTCCCCTTTCTGATGTAGATTGGATTTTGGGCTGTATTTCGCCAAAAGGAGTTCTCATAGGCTCTGGAGTCACATCGGTCCTGAACGGCCCTGCCTCGGCGGCGATCTGCCTGATTCCCCTCCCCTCGACAGTCATCAGCGTGAAATGCTCCGGAGCTTCAGGCAACGGGGAATACGTCTCGCGGTAGACAAATCCCTCTGTTCTGCCCACAATCCTCTCCTTTGCCGCCGAGAACGCTCCCGAGATTTCCTCTTTCACCGACTGCGGGATGAGCCTTGATACGCCCTTCGCAGCGAGTCCAACGGCTTTCCCGGCCGCATATCCAAGACCGACCTCTGTGATGACGTTGATGTTGTAGTACTGCGTCAGGAACTCCGCTTTCTCGACATCCCTTGCGTATTCGGGCACATTCTCAACTCTGACGCCGAGCCTTTCTGCAGTACTGTAGCCGACGGCTTCTCTGAGCGCTGAGGCAGCGGCAGCACCCTTAAGGCTTTCTCCGACCACATACGGGAACCACGCGGCCAGTCCAACGACGAAATCCTGCGGCGACGACCACATTTTCTCGAAACGCTCTCTGGCCCAGTCGCTCAGCTGTGAACCGATGCTGTATGCCGGGATTTTCTTCAGCTTTTCTTCATATGCCTTCATTTCATCAGCTCTGCTCTTCTCTGCTTCGCTGAGCTGTTTTGGAACAATCAAAGACTGGAAAGTCTCAGGGATCGGTTTTCCGGTCGCATACGCCACTTCCTCGCCCCCTAATCGTATTTCCTGCGTTGTCTGGGCTGGAGTGAACTGCACGGGCGTGTATGTTCCTGGAACTTTTCCTGCAATTGCCTCGGTGAACAGATACTTGTAATCGTCCGCAGTTTTGCTTTTGCTGCTTGCAGAAGACACGGAAGACACGGGCGTGCTGGTTGCCATGCTGGAACTGGAAGCGGAAGTGGAAGCGGAAGTAGGAGCGGAAGTCTGCTTGGTCCCTGATTCTCCAAAAACAGCCTGAACGGTCTCTTTGCCAAAGGCTTTTTCGACGGTCTCCCTTCCGAGCTCCCGGTCAAGCCGCCTGATGTGCTCCGCAAGCCACTCCTCCACCATCATCGCCACCTCGGAAAAATCACAATGTAACGCGAATCTTTGATTTCCCGCTCGAACAGCAGGAGGGAAGTCAGTATAATCTTTACTTTCTTTAATTTCATCTTATTATTCCCCCTTCCTGCTGCATCGAGATGTAGCGGGCAATAATAAACACGCTGACAATGACAATGATCAGAATTAAAAGCCATGCGTTCGCGATTAAGGAGTTCATCAGATTGTACTGGGTTACAAAAGTGTCCCGCGCACCGGTTATCCCGGTTGTCAGGCTGTCCCTCACACCCGCGTCGGGGATTCTGCTCATCGTTTCGTTCGCAACTCCCATCAGATCATACGCGACGTTGAAAATAGCAGCATTAATTATTTGCAGAACGGGGATGATCAAGTAGAACGACACGATGAGCGTTGCGATCAAAAGACTGACAAAAAAAATTAAATAGAGCATCGCTGGTCACTTCCTGCTACTCGGGAGCGGCTTTAGATCGATCCACCTTCTCCGCCCCTTCTGCCAAGGAACATGTAGATGTAGAGCGCACCGATTGCAAGGCTTCCGAAGATCGTTATGAAGATTATCGGGCTCCATGTGCCGAAGTAGCCGTACAGCGTAAAGATCTGGGTCCATGTATTCGTCAGCGTTGTTCTCGTTGTCGTGTCGTTTATCTGATTTGCAACCCCTGTTCCGGCGACATAGCTCTGCGCCATCAGTATGCCGACGATAATCACTACGACCATGAAGATGCCCAGCGCCACCGCCAGACTCACAAGCATGTCGCCGAGTGCCCCCCTGTTGTCGCTCTTCAGCCTCTTTGGTTTCGAACCCTTTAGTTCGATTTTCGAACTTCCAACTACCATTTTCGAACCACCTCCTTATTCATAAAAAATAAATACTTCTAATTATTTAAATTTTTCGTCGCAAAAATATAATTTTAAAAAAATATTTTATTAAAATAAAAATATAATGTTTTTAGATATCTAGAAAAGATTATTAAAATAAACATGCAACTATATAACGATGCAAACAAACGTGAAAAAGCCCCGAAAAGAAAAAAGGATACCGAAAGCACAGCTATCGATCCTGCTGTCGTACGAATGCTTTGACAAGCTAAATTTTTTGTGCGAGCACTACGGCAAGAGCAGGTCGCAGATGGTCGAGGCATGCATAAACGCGATCTACGACATGTGTGTTAAAAGAGAAAAAAAGGAGGTGGAGAAATGAGTTTGCTGGTTGTTAGCTTTCTGTTGAGCGTTTTCGGCGGGATATGGAGTTTGTGGGGAGTGCTTCAGGCAAGATACGGCGCCAGCATCCTCGGGTTCATGGCGTGCGTCTTTTCTGTAGTTGCTCTCTTCCTGCACAGCTACGACTGCTACTCTTCAACGCTGAGCACAGACGTGAACGTTACTGCGATGAAAATAACGCTCTGCACGTCTCAGCTCGGCTCAGCGTACCTTTTCGCATACGCAATGCTTGTCCTGAGCGGGATACTTGCGATTTACGCCGTGTGGAGGCTGGCGATGAGGTGAACCGATGGACGAGCACGTTACCGAGCAGAATCAGGAAAGGCTGAAATACGGCGAACCGACGACGAAGGACTTTCTGGAGACCCTGCTAGACAGGAGGGAGTTCGAGAAGCTCCAGAACTACATCGACACGCTCCTGCAGTCAGATGAAATTACGCGGAAGGACATAACGATGCTGCAGAACATTTTAACTGGAACGCTGCTCATGAACAAGCTCACGCGGATCCCGAACGCCGACACGGCGGACATACTCACGGCGGTGAACACGACCTACGTGATGGCGCTGCTGAACATCCTCTTCGACCTCGATGAACTGGAAACCAAGCTGGACATGTGCAAACTGACGGACGAGGTTGCAGAAATCAGAAATGCAAAAAAGATGGTGCTGCGCAGCATTTTAACGCTTGTCGGCGTCGTGATGAACTGGAACGGGATGTTCGTCGGCATGCAGGGCGAGTTCTTGCGGCAGGCATTCACGCAGACGCGGGTTTCGATTCAGGAGATCGCACAGAAGAACGAAGAGGGGAGGAGGAAAGGATGGCTGGAAAGGATGTTCGGATAGTTCAGAGGGTCAGGATACGGTTCCCACGCGATTACGTGTTTCTGTTCATCATCTTCGCCGCGCTGGTCATTTTCTTCCTCGGCTACATTGCGGGAAAGGTGAACAACCCCGATGCAGAAATAACGTTTCTGGCGATTTCGATGGTCGTTTCCGCAATACTGGTGTATTCATACTGGAAAGAATACAGCAAGCTATCCCCGTTCAAGCCGCAGAGAGGTAGCGTTCTTGTGCTGGAGATAGGGAGCCACGGCAGGGCAAATTTCACGCGCTACAGGGTCGAATCCGACGGCACGGTCTATGATGCTGAGAACAAGCCAATCGGACGCTACGACGCGGCGAAAAACGCGTTCATTCTTACAGATGAGCCCGTTCCAGCGCACGACGTCACGTTCTGGAACGACAACTTCAAGACGCCGATGATGATCTACAACCGCGTTTCAAACACGTTCTTCACCCGCGAATCGCTTGCGAAGGGCGAGGAACTTGTGACGAGCATAAGCAGCACGATAAACGCAAAGATAAGCACGATCTACCGTTTGATCGAGCTCGCAGCAAGAGAGACAAGCAGGCAGATCGCGAAGACGGCGAAGAAGGGTCTGATGAGCAGAAAGGCACTGTTCTGGATCGTGATAATACTTGCGATAATGGTGCTGCTGATCCTGGGTGGCGGGATCATACTGCCGTATCTGCAGTCCCTGTTCACGCCGCACGCTGCTGCTGCCTCTGGTGGTGGAGGAGAGCAGATAATTATCCCGAGGTGAAAGCATGGACAACTGGAAGCTGAACCTTTACCAGAAAGCCGAGGAAGTGAAGCGCTTCTGGATCGAAATCGCAAGCGAGCTCATCGAGGAGAACGCAAACATACAGGAGATCATCAACAAGCAGAAGGAGAGCAGGATATATCAGGTGAAAGAAGAAGACGTCACAAAAGTGCGACAGCTGAAAAAAGCAATCTCACAGCTCAGTCTAATTTTTGATGACTTCATAGCAGCAAGCGAAAATCTGAACCTGAGCTCCAGCGTGATCAATGGCTTAAGGGATGCACAGAAGGCCCTGATGGCGCTGAACATCGCCGACGTGGCTGCGATCCGCGATGCAAACGCGAAGATTGTCGGAACGCTGGCAAAATACCAGATCGAGCTGACGAAGGTGTGATATGCGCTCCATCGAGCTGAAGGAATACGCAAGAAGCTTCACGAACATGATAAACCAGCTTACACTTTCCTTCGCACAGAACTGGGACACGAAAAAGTTCGCCCAGGCGATGCTGGTTCCTCTTTCGTTCTACAGCTCGGTCCTCATCGACGACGATGAAACGGCGAAGCAGATCATAAGAACCGCGGATATGATTTCAGAGAAGCTGAAAGACCCGAAAAACCACGACGAAGCATTTGCGTTGCTTATCGGAGCAATCAGAGTTCTCGGGGAAGTCATCACGGGGATCGAGGAAGAAGTGCTTGACGTGACCGACGAAGAGGAGATCGAAAGGGAGGTCGAAGAAGAGGAGTTCACGGATGAAGTTCCTGACGCTTGAAAAGCCTACTGTGGCCGATTTCTTCAGAACGTTCGTGCTGAAAAAGCATCTCGAGTGCGATTTCGCCTGCAACGTGATGATCTACGGCCCCAGCGGCGTGGGAAAGAGCAGTTTAGCGTTGAGAAGTGTCGAGGCAGTCTGGGAGCCAAACAGGAGCGAGCTCGACCACATCTTCGGCGAACACATCATCTACACGGCGAACGACTATTACGATGTCCTGAAACACGTCTTTCTCTCGAACTGCGATTTCCCCGTGCTGATCTACATGGAATCGAGGGAAGTGTATGATGCGCGACGCACGATGAGCGCCATGAACAGGGAGCTTACCAGGATCGCGCAGCTTGCCAGAGCTGTGAAGAGGACCTATAACGTGTTCTGCACGCAGAGGAGGCAGGATGTTGATGTGAGGATCAGGAGCATGGTCCACATGGGCATCCGTGTTGTGCGCTACGGCTTAAGCAGCGGGAAGAGCACGCCGGTCTTCGGGATTCCGTATTCAACGCGGCAGCTGATGCTGGACGAGGACAAGATGACGCCTGACATCTTTGCGCGGATAAGGGGAGATCAGCGATGGATCCGCGTCGGCAGCATCACCTGGAAGATGCCGGCGATGTTCGACAGGTTCAAGGAGATTGACAAGGAAAAAAAGGTAGCGATAATCTTCAGAGACAGAAGGGAGAGCAGAGAAGAGAAGATGGAGGAGGAGGTGAGCGTTGGGTCTGACAGTGGGGAAGTGGAACAGCTGCTGAAAAAACACCTCAATCTTTAAAGTTTAAATATATCCTTTGTGCATATTGTTCATGGCATACAAAAGACGGAGAAAAAGCGGAGGAAACGGGTACTGGATTCAGAGCGCTGTAAAGCGCCCGGGCCGCGTGAGGAGTTACATGAAGCGAAAATACGGAAAAAGAGCCTTCACAAAAAGCGGGGAGATCAAGACGAGCTATCTGCGGAAAGCGGCGAAGGAAACGAAGAGCCGCAGTCTGAGGAGTGCTTTACTGCTCGCGATCAGGCTGAAGCGGATGAGAAAATGAGACAGACAGAATTCTGAAGCAACGGGAGGGGATAGCTCTGAGAATGCTCCGCGATGGTAAGGTGTCTTTGAGCCTTGCGGCGAAGCTGGCAGGTCTGTCTGTCGAGGAAATGACCGGAGAAGCCATAAAACACGGAATTAAACCGTTTGATGCATATTGCTAGCAAATAGCAAGGTGCGGGGATAAAAAAAGAAGATTAATAAAACTTTAAGCGGGATACTGAAAGATCTGCTGGATTTCCTCGCTTGTTGGGATTAGTTCACTCAAATCGATCCCTGTCTGTTTTTGAACTTCGAGAACTCTTCCAAGAAATCGATGGAAATCCCTTGTTCGGAGAAGACCAGTGCGCTGGATCAGCTCATACAATAGTGTTACTATTTTTTCATCGCTAGTCTCATTGAGTTTTTTAATTAAAAAAGAAATAACAAACGCTTTGTAAGCACTAAGGTTATGAAACCTCACGGTCATCGCTGATCACCTCTCACCCCCTAACAAATCCCTTGAGCAGCGGTGCTGAGCAAATACATTTTCCCCATACTATCACCTCCTTTTTTAAAGTAAAGCATAATGCGGTTCACGGCAGTGATAGCAACGAACCTTTTCTATTGTCGCATTAATTGCTTCTTTTAATTTTGATTCCTCTAATTTAACCGCTACTGCAAGTAGCTGTTTGTCGCTGAAATCGGGGTTTTGTTGAAATTCGGTGATTTCGATAATTTTATACACGAAAACCATAGAAGGAGATCTTCTTCCCCAGCGATATGCTGTAATGACATGGTAGCCGGGTTGTACAATGAAGAGTGCATGCTGCCCATTCGCACGGTGACCTTTGGTGCGAATGAATATTGGTTTCAGCTTTTCGCCTCGAGGCCCAGCTACGATCTGGGCCTCCCCCGTGTTAGTCCATCCCCCTCCCCGCTCCCACAGGGCGGGGGATCCGTTTTTGGTTCGCTCACAGACAAACACTTTTAATCCTGTGTCACCACACTCGGGGCAGTGTATAGGCCCCGGGTGGGAGACAGCAAATGCCCCCATTTTACCACACTTTGGGCATTGGGTTTCAAAACTTCTTAATGCTGCCATTTTTCTCACCCCGTTTTCTCACCCCGCAAAAATTTTTAATCCACGAGGGGGTATTCAATCCCCCTCATGGATAGATATTGTTTCACAGCTTCCGGCCCGCTTGCCAACAGCCTGCCCCTTGCGCTGTAGAGCTCTACGCCAGAGCCAAACCAGCCCGGGTGGATGTTGCCGTTTTGCTTTTTGTAGTACGCTACCGACACGACCAGCCTAAGCCCCCTGGGCCCCCTGTATGTGGTTATTATGGGGGCCACACCGGCTTGCCCGACCTTAACCCAAACTTCCTTCATTTTTCCCACCTCTTTCTCCACCATTTTCATCACCCCCTTTCCTCAACACTTATGACACCCTCAAAGTATATAAGTTTTTCGGTCTTTACTGCCCTCCAAGGATAATGATAGATCATGATAAAATAGAGGGGATAAAGAGCCGGGCAACCCCGGAGCCGGAGGGCAGGCTCCGCCGGTCCTCCCTGGGAGGTCATGATGATGGGGAGGAAGCAGGACCGGAAGGCCATGACCCGCCCAGGATAGGCTCACCCTGGAAGGTCATGATGATGGACACCCAGGGGCTCACGGTGTGATTTTTATAAGCCATTTTTTAAAAATCGTATAACTCAAAGCCATAAAAGAGTGCACTATTTCAATCACCCCCGAGTGTTACCGCATTACAGTGATTTTAAAACAATGCCTATAAAATTCCGGTTTGGCGAACGGGGCTTTCTAATGGCTTATCTCACCAATGTGTGCAGACATGAATATCACAGGTTTTAAATAAATAACACTCATACCTAAACGGGGTATTAGGGGGCTCCTGGCAGAAGGTCCTTCGCTCCCCAGGATGCGTGTGACAAGTGTGACAAATTATTTATAAGCGATCTCGATAATTTTTTTCGTGAATATTCACTAACGAGATAATAACTCAGGATTTTTATCTAGTGACAAGATGAGTGACATGACAAGTTTTCCTACTATAAGTTTTACTTCGTTTCATACTCCTACACATTGTCTAGCACACAAGTCTGCGCAAAAATAATAGAAAAAAAGCGTCACTCTTGTCACATTTGTCACAAGTTGCAACAAAACTAATTAATGTAGCAGGTAAATTGTCATCACTCTTGTCACTTTTATATTAAACTCTTATGTATTTTTTAGTTTTCAAATTGTAACCTGTAAGGCATGGAACAGTTTTAAATAGAAAGTATATGTTATAATTCCACGATGATTGTATTTTATCCCCTACACTTATGATCACCAAGTTAAATTATTAAAAAGTAATAAAAAGTGTTAAATAGTAAAACGGTAATTGGAAATCATGCCCCAGCGTGTTGTGAAGATCAACCGAAAAGCCATGGAAGCGTTGGAAGAGCTGAAAAAGCTCCAAGCATTTGATAGCCTTGGTCGAATTTACATCCCAAAGCACATACGGGATCAGTTCCGCGACTGTAGGTTTTATGTTACTGTTGTCGAAGGAAAAATCATTCTCGATCCTGTAAAAATTGAATATGTCGACGAGGAGGAGCAGAATGTAAATGTAGAAGGCTGAGGAGGGATAAAACATGGAAAAGGGGATTGGGAAGTACATAGAATTCTATCTCTCAAACAATATAAGCTTTTTCCCGCTTTTCCCTTCGACGAAAGCTCCAGTTGTGAAACACACGCCGTATTACGTCCGTCTGCCCGAGAAGAAAGAGATCGAGTCCTGGCTTAAGACGTATCTCAATCCGGAATTCTGGAAGCTCACATGGGAGCGCGGAGGCGAGCTGAAGGAACGCTGGCTGAAAGCGCTGGAGCAGGAGTTCAAAAAGATAAACAGAGACGTCAGCCGCTACCGATACGAAGGAGAGGTCAACATTGCTGTCGCCGGCGGCTTCGGGGGCCTTGTGCTGATCGATATCGAGGATGCGAGCAAGATAAGCACCAATCCAGAAAAATTACTCGCAAACTACGGCCTTCTCGTGAAAACTGGCAAGCCAAACGGCTATCACTTGTGGGTCCGCTGCAAGGACTGGAATCAAAATGTGAAGGGAGAAAACGGAGAAATCCGCGTTTTTAATCAGTATGTCGCCGCTCCTCCAAGCAGGCATCCGAACGGCAGTTTTTACCGCTTCGTCGGCGGTGAGATCGACGACGTGACTGCCGTGTGGATTGAAAATACTGTTTTTGACTGGATCAAGGCAAAGAGAGAGGAGAAAAGGGAGGAGAAGCACGGGCTCTGGGAAACGATCTTTGAAAAGGCCAAAGAAATCCCGGTTGTGGAAGGTAAGCGCAGCGACTGGATCTTTGCGCTCACCTATGTCCTGAAGGCCCTCGGCTTGTCGAAAGAGGAGGCTTTCGAGAAAATCCGACGGATTCCAACCTGCGCTTCGAAGCTCTGCGAGAGAAAGGATCCGTTTGAATGGTGGGTAAAGTACGAGTGGGATGCGATAGATTCACCAAAAACCGTTTGTATTCCTTTTATCATAAAATGGGCCGAGAAAACGACCGGAATCGGCGATGTGAGCAGTAGTATCGACGAGTACTTCAAGAGAGTCAAAAACAAGGGTTACGGCTATGCGCTGAGCGAGTCCGAGCTCGCAATGGAAATTTTCACCCTTCTGGCAAGCTGTGTTGAAAACGAAAACGGAAAGCAGAAGCTCCGCAAGGACTACATCCACGTCATCAGCATTGGCCTGGATCAGCTCTTTTACTTCAAGGCCATCTATGAGTTCGACGAGCTTTACATGTACCGCGACGGGGTCTATATCCCGTGCGAGGACTTCGTAGCGCGTCTTCTACAGAAAGTGTGGGATAACAGCGATATAAAAGTGCTGAAGGCCCTAACAACGAGAGATTTCAACGAAATAATCTCGCAGATCAAGCGCAGGAACTACATCCGCTACGAGAACGTTTATGGAGCGGCAAAGAAGTATGTGAACTTCAGAAATGGCCTTCTGAACATGGAAACGCTCAAACTCGAACCGCATGACCCGGAAAAGTTCTTTTTAACACAGATCCCGCACAGCTACAATCCGAATGCGAAAAGCGAGCTCTTCGAGACTTTCCTGCGTGACGTTTTCCCCGAGCAATACCACGCCGCTTTGCAGGAATTTATCGGCTACTGCCTGCTCTCGGACTGCCGTTTCGAAAAATCTCTCGTAATTGTCGGCCGTGAGGGAACTGGAAAGAGCACTTTCCTCGAAGCAATCAGAAATGCGCTTGGAAAGGACAATGTAACGCATTTCAGCATCCAGCAGCTCGAGAGTGAACGGTTCGCCCGCGTGGAGCTCATCGGCAAGCTTGCGAACATCTACAATGATCTCCCGTATGAAAGCATTGAGGACAGCGCTATTTTCAAACATCTCAGTTCCGGAGACCCGATTAACGTCGAAAAGAAGTTTGTCCAGCCATTTTCTGCCAAGGTCCATGCGAAAATGATCTTTGCCGCAAACCAGCTCCCGAAGCCGTGTGACTGGAGTGGAGCCTTTTTCCGCCGCTGGATCATTGTGGAAGTCAACAACGCCGAGGGAAGGCAGCCGGACCCGCTCATGAAGGAGAAAATGAAGAGCGAAGAGGTTGCCGAGGCTATTTTAGCGTGGGCGGTCGAGGGCTTGCAGCGCCTGCTCAAAAACAACACGTTCAGCTACGATTTCACGACAGAGGAGATCGCAGAGAAATACGAATCGATGGCCGACAGCGTGGCCCGTTTTGTGAATGAATGCCTAGAAGAAGCCCCTGGCGGGAAAATACCGAAGGATGAGCTTTATCACCGCTATCTCGAATTCTGCAGGGAGAACGGGGCAATTCCAGTTGGCAAGATAGAATTCGGACGGAAGCTGAAGGCAAAAATGCGGGTAGGCGAAACAAGAAGTGGAGATAAGCGCTACTGGAGTGGAATACGCTATAAGCTCGAATCTCCTTCCGAAGAGCCGTTTACGGAGTCATTTTCAATAGATTCGATTTTGAGAAGCCGTGAAGGAGGTGATGAGAATTGAGGACGTTTAAATGCTTCAGCTGTGGCACCGAATTCCCGCTCGAGTTCAAAAAAAGCTTGCTGAGGCTCACATTCTCGAAAGAGGAGGTAGTTGCGGTTATAACAACTCACTGTCCGTTCTGCGAGCGGACGTATAGGTTTAGGGCCGCGGGAAAGTATGAGGAGGTGAAGGAAAAGTTGAGAATGCTTGAATTTCTGTAAGGAGGTGGTATAAATGCGGTTTGTGAGTGACAGGCAGTTTAGGGGAAAAATAGCTGCCCTGGCGAAAACGGCGGAGAGAATGAAGTTTGAGCTGAGCGAAACGGCCGAAGGGCATTTTCTGGTGAGCGACGCGAAGAGGAGCTACAAGGTTGTCGCTGCGATTGCGGAAAACGGCGAGATCGACGCCAGCTGTGAATGCGAGACATACAGCGGCGGAAATCTCTGCATGCACATCGCCTTTGTGCTGAAGAGCAGATATGACCTCGCCACGGACTCCTTCAACCTGCCAAAGCTCTCAGCCGTGCTCGACGAAATAGTCCCGGATTTAGGGCCAGCAGTTGTAGAAAAGAAGGGAGAGGAAAAGGAAATAAGCAAAGAAAAGGCTAAGGAAGTCTCCACAGCGGTGCAGAAACTTGTGGTGAAGGAAAGCGACGAGGAGGAAGAGCTGATCAAGAGGGCTGACGATCTTGACGCGAAGCAGATCGTCCTTAGTTTGGAAGGAGATTACACCGATCTGCCGCTAGTGTATGAGTTTAAGGACTCGAAAGGAAGAGTGCACACGGTTCTGAGCTGGTTCGGCTATACGAAGGCCATGCGCCTGCAGGGGAACATCAAGGTCGAATTTCTGGGCTTCGAGAAGGTGGACGACAAATACGTGGCGAAGGCGAGGGCGATCGATTTGAGGAGCAACGTCGAAGTGCCGGGAGTGGCTTCAAGGATGCCCCGATTCCAGACCGAGTTCGTGTTTGAGATTCTGGCAGCGAAAGCAATACGCAACGCGCTGAAAAAGATCCTAGACCCCGACATTCTGGCGCAGGTTGTGAAATACGCCAAGGAGAGGGAGCTTTTGAAGGAACTGCCGCTGAGGGAGGTCGCAGAACCATAAGGAGGTGCGGAGATGATTCCGGATTCAGTAAAACAGGCATTTGAACCTTATGCATGGAAAGTGAGGTTCGTAAAAAATGGCAGATACGGATTGCTGAAATACGAAGAAAAAGGCAGAAAACCTGCAAAAATGAGTGCTGAGGATTTTATGTACGCTGTAAAAGAAACAAATGAAATCAGCAGGGTGCTGAAACTCGTAGACCCGCATTATCGTTTTAAAATATATGCAACGGATGATGGATACATCACGAAGATGAAGCTCAGGGCTTCAGCCGACCTTCTGGCCGGGTCGCTGGCGATGGAGTTTCTTCAGCATTCGCATAAACTGCAGCATATGATTCGCTGGAAGCAGGCCAAAATGTTTTTAGCAGGTTATTTTATTGGGTTTATTCTTGGAATTTTGGCAGCTGCGGCGTACTTTCTTTTCAAGGGGTGATGTGAATGCTCAGCCTGCTAGACGACTGTCCGTATCGCGTTGGAATTGCGAAAAGAGGCAGACCGATGTTCAAATGCACATACGCGAACGAGGAATACGACGTCAGCGAGATGCTGTTCATCTGCACGGCCTTCTGCTCGTTCAAGCCGGTGCTGGAGGTGTGAGTGATGTTCGAGTCTGAAGATAGTGTAAAAAGCGATATCGCCAATGAGCTGATCGATTTTGTGAAACAAGAGCTGGGAACAACTAGATGCCACAAGATCGGTATTATTGGTGGCGATTGGTATATAAAAAGCGAAATCATTGATTTACTCACAAAATCCGGTTGTAAAACACTTGTTGAGGTTTTTGGTGGAGGAGGGGTTGTTTCGGCGTTTGCTCCCCGCGATGTTTTCAATATAATTGTGTATAATGACAAAGACGAGCTAGTTTACAATTTTTTCAAAATTCTGAAGGAAAAATCCAAGGAACTAATGATAGAGCTGATATTCACGCCATTTTCGAGGAAAGTACACGACGAGTTTCAGCAGGCTGTGAAAATGGGGGGATATAGGAATATGAGCGATGTTGAGAAAGCTGTGCTGTTTTTCTATTTGCACATGACAAGCCACGCTAGTGCAATCTATGGTGGGTTTAAAGTTGCGAAAAACGTGAGAACATCTCGATCGAAGGTCTATCTGCGCAAAATAGCCAGTTTGACGGATATTGCAAAGAAGTGGATCGATGTAGTGCTTGAAAACAAAGATTTCAGGGAGATCATAGCGCTGTATGATTCGCCGAATACCGTGTTCTACTGCGATCCTCCTTTTATTTCGAGAGACTTTTACAGACTTGGATTTACTCATAGAGACATGAAAACGCTTCTGGACATGCTCGCGAAAATACGTGGGAAGTTTGTGTTAAAACTCTCAGAGGACCATCTCAAATTGAGCTATGTAAAAGAGTTTGCTGCGGAACATAGAGTCAAAATGATTGAGCATCATAAAGTTTCGCAGAAAGTTGAGCTTGGACAAACAAAAGCAAAGCAAAAAACGGTCCTGATTTATAACTACGCGGCTATGGGAGTGTGATCGCGATGAAATGCCCTGTCTGCGACTATGAGACCGAGCACTTCCCTGTTCTTGCCCGGCACGTGCACCAGAAGCACAATAAGACTCCATGCCCGATCTGCGGCGCGAAGGTAAAGTATCTCATCAGGCACGCCGCAAGGTGCGGAGATCAGAGGCATCGGCTGCTCCAAAAGTGTCTGTGGCCGGAAGTCAAGAGGAGGCATAGCCAGGAGAGGCACAGGAGAAACTACAGACCGAGGGGCGGTAGAGAGAGGTCGAACGGGTCTTTTCTGGACAGGATCGCGGACATGATGGATAGCTGCAAGGCGGAGCGCGGGATAAGGATATGCTCCGCATGCCCAGAAGTCCTGCACTGTGAGATCGTGGAAATGCTGATTGAACGCATGGCGCGGAGGAGGTGAAAATGGACAGAGGTTTATCCACTGTATTTTTTCACGTGGAAGGATGTCTGGGCTTACATTTTCAAACACAGTGTTCCGATACCAAGTGTTTACTATACCTATGCAGAGCTGCTCGGTTGGGACAAAGTGCGATTGGTAACGTTCTTTGACAAGGAATTTGAAAAATACGGATCACCGCAAGTGGATTCAGTGCTTTCGTGGAGGTGGAAACATCAGTTTTGCGAGAAAACATAAATCTTGTATTCATTATATTTTTCTTTTTATTCAATCTATAGCTAAACAATTGAATCTCAATGAGTTTCACGCAGTTACCCCCCCATGTTTTCGCGAAAGTGCCCCTATTCACACAATTTCTGGAACAATCGAGTTGCCCGATTCGCCCTGGAAAGGACCTGAGTGGCACAAAAACAGAGAATAGTATTAACGAGTGTGAAATATATTAATCTTCTCTCATGAATGCGACAACTATAACTAAAAGGATCGCGCTGACGACCAATAATCCTGTGGCGATGTATGTGCTCCATCCCAGCGCGTTTGTGGCCATGTAATACAGCACGCTTAGGAAAAAGAGGTTCACCGTGCCTCTGAACGCTCCGAAGCCGTAGCCGACGACTGCAATTCCTAAAAGCGCGATCAGGCTGATCACTTCAAGCGGAAGACCGAATGTTTTTAGTGTTGTGCTCTCGTAAACTTCCTTTAAAGTTCTTCCTTCTGGCTTTGGCGGCGTCGGTATTTTTATAATGTTGCCCGGTGTTTTTGTAATGCTACTGGACGCAATTATCTCTATTGTCGCATTCGCTGCATTGTTGTTTTCTGCGCTTTCAATCACATTATTTTCGGGATCGACGATTGCGGTCACCGTGTATGTTCTTGCTTCGTGCGGAATGAATGAATAGTTGAACAGAATCTGCCCTCCTGGATCGAGAAAAGCAATCCTCTTTTCATCGATCTCGTTCGTGTCAATATAAACAGCAATGCTGAAGTTATACGCTGCTGCGCTTCCAGTGTTCATAACAACAACGCTGAAAGCAACTTCTTTGCCGATTGTACCAGATTCCGGAAGAGTTACGTTTACCGTTAAATCCGCGATTCTCGACACCTCGATCGTCAGATTATAGCTGTTATTGTTCTCGTTTATCTCGCTGATCACATTGTCTGGATCAACAACAATCGTCACCGCGTAAGTTCCAATCGCATTTGGGATCCAAGCAAACGTTACCGTTGTAGTTTCATTTGGATTTAGTCCTGAGACCTGCGCTGTCTGAATGGCATTTCCGTCAATGTAAAGTGTTACATTTGCGATTGGAGAAGCCCAGTTGCCGGTGTTTGCTATCTGGGCGCTTATGCTTATCTGTTGTTGGACTGATGCTGGCTTTGGAGAATAATCCGCTGAAATAACTGTTAAATCTGGTTTCGCTATCAGTTCATTACCGACGCTGATGCTCGGTTCGGGCGAGACGTATTTTCTGACAAATAGCCAGTCAAAATACTTATCATATACGTCGGCACTTACAAAAACATATGTAAAACTGCTGAAGATCGTGTTCGTTGCAGACAGGACTTGTACATTATTGAAAAACGCTCTAAAAGTGCTGCTATACCACGCGAAACCAACCCTATAATACGTGTTTGCACTCAATGCATTGCTGTGCGATGTCAAAGTAGTAGCTTGGCCTCCGGAAACTATATCTATTCTGTCTTGTGCATTGTTTACTCTTGCAACAGAATAAACATATCCGTTGTTCGGATAGTCTTGGCTTGCGCTTATCATGGAGCC
>Ga0272449_1001897_pt1 | contig 20369 bp, 14 predicted proteins | sample YNPCB0241_FD_198679 | JGI IMG/M metagenome (GOLD analysis project Ga0272449, IMG submission 198679) | Hot spring sediment microbial communities from Yellowstone National Park, WY, United States - YNP-CB-024-1 | ecosystem: Environmental > Aquatic > Thermal springs > Hot (42-90C) > Sediment... | reverse complement strand
GGAAACACCTGAAAGAAAAATTAAAGTCAATCCCTTTTTAATTTCTCCATTATAAATCTGTCCAAGTCCATTAAAAATAAAAGATAAAATTGCTGCTATTCTTGGATTCGGCAAATCAGTTTTTTTCATTTTCAAATATATTATAATATTTTTGAAGAAGAAAATCCAGTTTGTTTTTTGTGTAAAAGAAGATATAATTTTTCGCATAATTGGGAGGAATTTATGAGGGAAATAAAATTAAGCAGAGCAGAATATATTGATAAGATGAAAGGATGCTGGAGAAGAAAAAATATAGGAGGGACTCTTAGTGCTCCATTTGAAGACAGAAATTTACATTGATTCTGCTCTTGACCATGCAAGAGGAGAAGGAACTCATGGATAAATGTTCTGTGTTGCTATTGAAAGTGCTATTTTTGTTATTAATGACCCATTTACTTTAATCAATATGGGACTTTCAATGATTTCTGTTTCATCACATATATAATTATATCAAGGAATTAAAAAATTTTTTGAAATTTCATTTGCAAAAATTCTAAACTTGTAAAATTGGAAAGGCCGGAAATTAAAGTAAAAAATCTTTCTGAATGAGAGAAAATATATATGCGAAAAAGGTAGATAAGACAAATTTTATTGAGATAAAAATGAAAAACAAAATTAAAAAACTTAAATTTACTCTTCCTGGTCATGATACAGTTTTTCAGTCTTCCTGCTTTAAGTGTTCCAAAATAGTAATTAATTTATATTTAAAATAAAGGGGATATTAATAGGTGTAAAAAAGTTTAGGATGTGCAGGAACAATATCCCATGTCATTAAACGAGTATACCTACTTACAGAATCAATATTTAATTGTGGTTTAAGATAAGGTGTCTGATGCCAGGTAGAAAAAAAAGAATCTATTTTACTTGCCAATTTGTTCCCAGGATACTTATCCATAACAATAGGAAACTCTATTTCTTTTGGTAAATTGCCATTATAAGCAGTGATTAAACAAGTAGATAATCCATACATTATCTGACCTAATCCTATTCTTAAATTATTATTTGAAAATGTAATATTTCCGGGCAGTCTGCCTTTCTCTTCTACATATTTATTTATCTGTTTTATTATTTGAGAAAAATTTTTCCAGGATAATTTTGGAACTTCTGCTGCCATACATGGTTCTTCCAGAGGAAATCTTACTTCTGGTCTTAAAATATATGGAGGGAAAAATTTATTTTTTTGAAAGAAAATTAACATTTTTATCATACTAATTAACATTTCTCCGGGTGTGAAATATGGATGAATTGGCATATGAGGAGAAGATTTAATTATATCTACTGCATAATTAAAGAGTTCTTCAATATAAATACGCTCTCGCCTATGCCAATATATTTGAACAAATTCTTTAAAAGTAATAAGTCTAATTTTACCTTCTTCTTGTAATTTAGATAACCACTGACAAGTGGTTATAAAGCGAGGTTTTACTTCTTTTTCCAAATGTCTTTTCGGAAAAAGTTTTCCTTTACCCCATATATTTAGAGTCTGTTTTATTGAACGTATATTACGACCATTAGGAGAATGATAATTTATTACATGAAAACTTCGGGAACGAAGGCAATAGGGATGACCGCAAAAGAGATTAAGAAAAGGGTGCCCTTTATTATATAACATTTTGATATGTTCATCTGCTCTGAGAAGTTCACTTATATAAGAACCCTCATCTTTGTAAGCATAGTCATGAACCGTTGCATAAGTAAAAGGACATCTGTAATCAGTGGAAAGAACTCCATTTATTATTAAAGGAGTATCCCCTCCTTCAATTTGAAAACCACCATATATGAGCGGTAAATTAAGTTTCCTTGCTACCTCAAAATGAAATGCTCCTGCAGTATTCACACCATGTTGACTGATTGCCTCGGCATCTCTTCCAGTAACTTCTTTTAAAATTTTTATTCCTTCTTCTTCATCTTTTAAAACTCTCTTTACACCTTCTTCCCAACTGCAGTTTTCTACCATTTCCGGTAAAAAGGGATGTGATATCTGACTATTCGTATGTAGGCCGATACCATGAAATTCTAAAACTTTAACCAATTCTTTTAGATTAAATTTTTTAATTCTCCTAAATTTATCCCCGACTAACAAAAAGTTTGCTTTTAGTTTATATTCAGTTAGCGTATGGGCAATCCATCTTACAATCTCATCTCCCAATTCCTCCGGAGGAAACCAATTATCTTCTACATCAAAAGTTATTAAAACATCTACAGGTCTTCCCATTTTTAATGTTTTTAAAATTTAAAAACTTTTAAAAAGTTCTTCTATTTCTTTTTCACTAAGAGCCCTACTATAAATTCTAAACTCGTCTATTACACCTATTAAATAAGTTAAATCCTTTCCAATTATAATAGGTGCATCATTATTAATATCTTCCGGCATATCAATCATTATTGTATCACAGACCAGTTTACCATCAATATAAATGCGCAAGCCTCTATCTTTTGGGTCTGGATTATATGACACTGTCAAGTATTTCCATTCCTCTGGTTTTAAATATTTTCCAATATTTAAAGATACTGTTTCTCTACTTTTTCCATCGCTTACAGTAAAAAGAAAATCAGCCTCTTTTAAATGTATAGGTTGACTTGAACCGCTCGTTCCAAAATTAAATCCTTTAAAAGGTACATATGCAGGTGGGTTATTTTTGAAATAAGAAGGGGTTTCCTCTGCTCCTTTAACTTTTTTTACAAATGAAGTCCACTTAACTTCTTCTGTATTAAGTTTCAACCAAAAAGATATTGTCAACCCATTTTTAAAATTCAAACTTGAATTGTGTGAAATCTCAAAACTTGTTTTGCTATCTAACACTATAGCATTTCCTTTCTTTCCTTCAACAAGCAAACAAGGACCTTTTAAATATATATTATTATTGTTTCCAGAGAGGTCTTTAATAGTATTATCCTCTATTTTGTCAAATGAATAGTAAATAACAAGATTTTCATTTTCACTCAATGAATAAATTGATAAAAGAGATAAAAAAACCATAACAGAAATTTTTAAAAATATTTTATTTTTCATTTTAATCCTCCTATTGCATTTCGCAAAAACATTTTTGTTTCTTCTAATTGGTTTTCAGGAATTACTAAATAAAAATAAGATGGTTGAGATAATGAAATATATTTTTTATTTTCTTTCATCAAGGTTATATCATTTGTCCAAAGGTCAAGTTGTTTTAAATCTAAATTGGATGGGATTTCAAATTCATTCACATTTAATTTTTGTTCAGGTTTTAAAATAATAAGGTATTTCTTATTATCAAGATAAAAAACAAACCCTTCCCATCCATCAACACCTAATTCTCCAACTGAATATCCTTTGGCGGTTAACGAATTAAACAGTGAAAAAAATATTAAACTGGGGGACGGTTGCCCCCATTTATCAAATGCAGATTGTGCCTCACCTCCTGGTATCCTGGCATGATAAAGAATAACTCCTTTTGTATGTCTAACACCTGCTCCTACGGGAATAATATTTCTTTTAAGGATATCGTTAAACCTTTCAATAAAATCAGGTATAATTTCCGATAGAAATTTTTCTTTATCTACAGTCTCTTTAGTAATACATGCTTTTTTCCCCCAACCATTAAAACTTTCTGAAAGATAATTAAAAGGAAGACCGCAATCATAAAAAAATACTGGAAAATCTTTTCTTGCAATTTCTGCAGCTTTAACTGCATATTTCACTCTTCTCAAATCTCTCCCAAGGTCATATAAGCCATCCACATATTTTTCTCCTTTTCTCAGATATATATAAGCCATGTTCTGTGGATATGTTGCAAATACCTTTATTTCAGGGGATATTTCTTTAAAAGATTTTGCACTTTCAACCATAATCTCAGCATACAAATCCCCTTTTAAATTTGTTTCGTCTATAATCTGCCAATAAGAAATATAATCCTTGTAAGAAATTGCCATTTTTCTTATATAATCACAAAATACTGATTTTTTAAGATACCTATATTTATCGCCAACTTCAAATTTTATGGTTTCTCCAGGGATTTCTTTATCTGATTCAGCAAATTTAGGGAAATTCCCCTGAAAATCGGAATTTGAAATATTTCCAATATATCTTAAAAAATATTTCTCTTTACCAGTTTTTAATTTCAGGATATACTTATCAAATTTATAATTTCCATTATTGTCTGCTATTTTGTACCATTCTGTAATTTCTCCTGCAGCCGAAAGTAGATTATTCCAATATAAACCAAGATTACTGGCTCTTTCCATGGAAGGAACAGTCATTTGAAGATAAAGTCCAAATGGGTTCCAACCATCTGGGACAGGTCTCCTTATCACATAAAAGGGGATTTCACATCTTTTGATAACATCACCTGATTTTTCTAAAAGAACCTGAAAACGAAATACTCCTTTACGAATGGAAGGAAAATTAAATTTTATCTTTTTTAAATCTCCTTTTTTTAGTAAAAGCGATTTCACTGTATTTTCAACTGGATACTCATTCCCAAAACAGTCAAAAAGGGAGGTTTTAAGATTCAAAACAATATCATCATCAGTTCCATTAACTCCGATTAAAAATATTTCTACAGGTTCATCTTCATAAAATATATTAGCCATTTTTTTACAAACAAGTCCTATTTCTAAATCTTTTGAAGGCTCCCAATTACTACTCACTTTCCCCTTTTCTAACATTAAACTATCAATCCATAAATGACCTGCATGTAATTCTTTGGTTGGGTCACCATTTCCATAAACAACTATATTAATCTTTGGAGGGTCTTTCAAAAATCCTGTTCCAACTACTCTTTTCCATCCCTCTTCAGGTAAAACATCTGCAGAAATTTTTATTTCTCCGCAGGTAATATTTAATTTTAACTTTCTATCACTTTTTACCCAGGCAGAAAAAGTATATTCATCAGGTTTGTCTATGGGGATATTAAATGTGCTTGAAATATTAGCAGAAAAAGGGGAATGAGCCCAACTACCTTGCCATGTAGTTAAACATAAAGATGCAAATCCATCGTGGAAAATTTCATAATCTAAATCACTATTATCAACTAAATTTCCACAAGCATATGGACTTTCCCAAAGACGATAAACACCTGTTTCAAAACCAGAATATGGAATGAAATTTTTACTGAAGGATACTTTTTGTAATAAAAAAATCAAGATAATGACCTTTTTCATTTTCCTCCTATTTTAATAAAATCAATTGCCCAAAACCAAAAGGACTTTTCCTTGGCATATAATTACCAGTCCATGAAAGAAGAGAAATAGTATTTTCTTTATCCCTGTCAAAAACCTCAATATTTATACCAATACTTTTTGAGCGATTATCTTTTAATTTTAAAACAGAAAAGGGTAGTGCCATTTCCAGAAAATAACCATTTTCACTTGAACTTATACACACATTACAATTTCCAACCTGTTCAATATTATTCACAACAGAAATTTCAAATTTACCTTCTTTTAATGGAATCTCTATAGTATAATCATCACTGTTAAATTCAGGTTCATATAAATCTCCCAAAAGGTCTGCATCCAATTTAATTACAATTTTATCACCATCTGTTTTTACATCATCAAGTATCTCAAAACCAATGTAAAGATTATTATCGTCCCATAATGTTTTGAAATTTAAGGATATATCTTTTAAAGAAAAAATATCTCCAAAGTTTTCAATCCCCTGAAGAGCGCCAAGAGACCCATCTAAAGCATCCCAACAATATATAAATGAAGGAACTATTTTTTGCCATTCTTCTTCATCCATTTTACCATCAATTTTTATTAATTCTCCCTTTATTTTTTTAGCAACTATTGCCCAGGAATAATTCCTATTATTTCTTGTTTGAATAATAGGATATTTTATTCCTGTATCTTCTGGCAATTTTATTGAAAAAACTTCTTCAATATTATCTTTAATTTTTTTAAATGTAGAAAGTTTCAATCCATCTTTATCAGGTAAAATTATTCTTCTTTCAAAATCCAAAGGATAACCTTCTATCTTTTCTATGACAGATAAAAATGTTTTTTCATCCATTTTGTCATTTTCAATAAAGATACATTTACCTATTGGAAGGATAACAGTTTTTTGAAATTTTAAAGGATTTAAATTAAAATCATAAATTTTTACTTTATCAGAAAAAGGAGTAAGATTTAAAACTACTTTTTCATAACTTCCATCCGGTCCTATATATACAATTATTTTCCCATCTTTATACAAATAAGCACCACAGACACCATATGCTTTTTCAAAATGAACTACATTCCCTTTCCTATGATTTCTTAAGAAGTTTACTATGTTGATAAAATTTATTCCAAATGGTTTTATAGTATTATAAGAAGAAAAAAGAGAGTAAGGGTCAGCACCTGCATCAAATTTTGCTGTATAAAGCCCAAATCTCTCAACACCAATTATAGCAGATTCATTAAAAATAGATTCTGTCACACTATTTAATTCTTTACAAAATTTTGATTCCCAATAATCTTTATCAGGTGTAAAAGTTTCAAAATTTAATATTTGAGACCAATCAGCAATTGACCATCCTACTCCAACAATCCAGAATTCCTTTTTTATTTTTTCTTTTAAATATCTATCATAAAAATAATTGTTTCTTTCAAAATTATGTCTACTTCCACCAATTGCATTTCCTATATCAAGATCAGGCTTTAATTCAAGCATTTTAATAAAATGTCTTGTTTGTGAAGAATTCATAATTATAGCATCAGGTATATTTTTTCTTATGATTTTAGATGCGATATCTATATATGGAATTGATTCTTTTGGTCCTCTATGATAACTTTGTTCATCTGTGGGGAGCCATATTTTAATATAATTTGCATGTTGTGTTATTGTTTCCCAAAATTTCTCCCAATCTTTATAACCAATAGTAGGTTCATCCATATGAGCAGCAGGCTCTTTACCATATATATTTTCAGCCCATGAAGGAGGATTAAAAGGGGGTCTCCAAAAAGCATATTCTATATCATATTTTTCTTTCCACATCTTCCAATATTTATCAAAAAATCTAAAGTCATCTTTTTTAGGCCAAATATAATCAAAATATGTAAGTCTATCATTTAAACTATTAACCCAATCAAATCCCGCATGATAAAAAATTTTCATTATCTCTTCATTTGTGGAAATTATAGCTCCAAGCATCCTATTTCTTTGTATTTTTTTTGGGTTTTCTACTATACTTATGGGAATAATATAATCCTGTTCAGGATGATTCTTTACTTTGTAAAGAAATAAGTAGTTACCAAGTTTTGAAAATGGAATTTTCATTTTTTTTGTAACAACTTTACCTGGTTGTGAGTAAGCAGATAATTCCCCTTTATACTCCAATTCAAGAAAGGTATTTAAAATTTCATATTCTACAGAAATATTTTCTCTTTTCCCATATTTGGACTGAGATATAGAAAGTTCCAATGGTAAAAATTCTTCTTTATAAAATATATTTGAGATTTTATCTATTTGAAAACCTACTTCAAGCCCTTCAAGTGGAATGTAATCTGTAGGTTCTGTCCCTCTTTCTATTTGAATAGCATCTATAAATACACAGGCATCAGGTTCTGTAGTAGAAAATGTAAAAATGTAATCTGAAAGATTATAAGGAGAAAAAGGAGCAAAATATCTTTTCCATTCTGTATGACTTGCTTCAAAATTTTTCCCACATAAATTAAAATTTATCTTTTTCCCATTTGTTCTTAAATAAATTGATATAACTAAAGGAGAGGATTTAGAAACTTCTTCTATTTCTTTTCTTAAAAATTTATCCATTGCAAATAATGTAAAACCTCCACCATATAAAATCTCTTCTTTACTTCCTGTATAATCCTTAAGAATATTCAAAACTTTGGGAATAAGTTTTACACAATATTTCCCATGGAAAGGTTTTTCTTCACTTAAACAATCTGCATCTAAATTATATCCACTTATAATAGGTTCTTTAGAACCAAAATGGGGTTTAAGAGAAATTTCAAAACTTGAATTTCTTAATAAATTTTTGCTTGAAATAAACGGCTTTCTTTCTTTAGGTAAATTTTCAAATTTTATATCTGATTTTATAGTTGGGTAAGGGATAAAAAGATTTGTTTTTCTTGGGTCTTGAGTTTCTAAAAATTTTATTTCATTCCTGCCTTTATAACCTTTTATTACTTCAATTTTTTCATCAGTTATAATTAAACTGTCCAGAATTATATATGGCTTTTCATATTCAGGGTCATCACCTATTCCCATATTTTCAACTTCTAATGATTCAATTGCAATTATATTACAATCTTTTTTTAAATTAAATGAATCTGGTAGTTTATACCAACCATAACCACTGCCTGAAAAATCCTGAATAAATATAGATGAGGTCTCAGGAATAAAAACATCACTTACAAAATTCCCAATTGAAACTTTGAATATATTTTTTGTATCTTTTGAACGAGTTAAAACAACTCTTAAATAAATATTATACACCCCTGGTTTCAAAGAAAAAGCAAGTTTTTTATACATTTTTTTTCCTTTATAATGACAGACAACAAAAGCTCTACCAGATGCATGAGAGTGAAATTTTATATACCAATTATCAAAATCTACCCAGTTACCAAAATAAGACAAATTGTCAAACTCTTCCGCTTCTAAAAAAATTAATGTAGCAAAACAATTCTCTGTGATTAAAAAGATTAAAATAACTATTAAAAACCATATTTTTTTAAACATTTCCCTCCCCTTTTTAAAAATCAATTAATGGAATGTCAACAGGCACTTTTTTTTGTATAGATTCTTCTGCACAGATAGCCAAAACTGCACTATAATATCCTGATTCTATTTCTTTTTCATTTAAGTTTTTCTTTTTTAAAATTCTATCCAAAAATTCATCAATCATCCGTTTATCCCCACCACCATGACCTCCTCCAGTAGGCTTTGGTCTATATTCATCTATATGGTCTGAATGCCTGTAAGAAATCCTTATAATGAAATGTCCCTCGTTATTATAAAACCCATACATTTTACCCATATCTCCTATAAGTGTAAACTCGCGAGAATATTCAGGTGTAAAATGGCATTCTGTAAATGTTGCTCTTGCTCCGGTATCATATTCAATCAATAATTGTGAATTATCATTGAGGTCTCTTTCTTTTGAATAAACGCAATAATCATCAATAGTAACTAATTCCCCATAATCCATCACAAAAGATTTATAATTTACATAGTAGGGACAAGTATCCTTTTTTTCACAATTTCTACAAAGTTTATCATCAGATTCTTCCCCTCCAAAAACATCAAGATTTCCTGAAGCAAAAACTTTTATGGGTCTTCCACCTAAAAAATAGTTAAGTAAATCCAAACTGTGCACACCTTTTTCTAGAAGAAGGGATTTATAATATTCCTTCCCCATTTTTCTATGAAAGTAATAATTTCCACCCACAGATACATTATCAATCCCAATTCCAATAATAACTCTTCCTATTCTCCCTTTATCAATCAGTTTCTTCATATTTTCAAAAAGAACACAATATCTCAATTCAAATCCCAACATAAAAACTTTATCTGTTTTCTTTACTTCTTCTGCAATTCTTTTACAGTCTTCAATTGTTTGGGCAAGTGGTTTTTCAACTAAAACTGATTTACCATATCTTAAAGATTTAATACAAGGGTCTGTATGATGAGGGTCGTCAGTAGATATAATAACAGCATCTATATCGGTTTTTTCAAGCATCTCCACTACATCTGTAAAATATTTTAATTTGTTTCCATATTTTAATTTAACCAATTCAAGAATTTTTTCATTTTTGTCACAAACTGCAACCAAGTTAGAAAAGGGATGTTGATTAAATATATTACAGAAGTATCTTCCTCTACTCCCAGGTCCTATTACTCCAATTTTTACTTTATCTTGACCCATTTTTTATCTCATTAAATATATACTCTCTGAATTCAGAAAAATTACATTCACCTTGTAACCTTTTATATGGGAATATTTTTTGAGTTTTTAAAATTTTTGCTCTTTTTCTGTGTAAAACTCCTTTATGGCTTATAAACTGCCCCCACCAGCCATTTCCTCTTTTATCATTTGGAGAAGTTGGAGTAAGAGAAGCGATATAACTTGGTGGAAATAATTTCTGAAAGGGTGGTAAATTATTAAGCCATGAACCACAACCTATTTTTTCAACTTCATAATGATTTTTATCAATATCTAATATCAAATCCTTTAAAGAAGCAAAAAGTTTTTTCATATTTTCTGGAGAAAAAGGGCTTTTTGGAACATATGCATTTTTAAAATGTAAGGCAACATATTTTTTCTCTTTGCTGTAAGTGTATCTGAAACACCCAAACCATTTTTCTTCAACATTTAACTTTTGATAAATTTCTGATTCTAAAACCATAGGAAAAACAAACTTTATTGATTCATTAACAAAATCTTTACTCATTTTAAAGGATGGATACTTATCATAAATAATTTTAATCTTTTTTACAAATTCCTTCCATAAAGGTTGTTCTTCAGGTGATATTTTTTCAATAGGGGAAGTTATATGCCATGGGAGATAATTATAAAAAGGAGTTTGACAAAAAATTGCTCTTTCAAATGTCTCAATTTTTGATAAAGAAAGATAAAATACATACCAAAGTTGAAGTCCTGTAAGGTCATATAAAAGTTTCTGTTCCTTAATAGAAATAAATATTCTTCTCATTTTAAATAAGTGAAAGTATTTCTTCTCTTGAATGTATTTTTATAACTTTTCCCGATATAGCAGATTCTTCTGCCATATAACAAATATACTCTGAAATAAAACTTTCTTCTATTGGGATTAACTGCGGCTCATCTTTAATAATTCTTTCAACAAAATCCTTCATACATTCAAGTATATTGTGGCCCAATTCCATCCAATCTCTAAAACTGTAATCCTCTTCAAACATTAATTTTAAATCATAAACCTTTCCTTCCTGGTCCACTTTATGTTTTATAAATAGAATTTTTCTTTTCTGTAAATCACAATAAATTGCACCTTCTGTTCCTATAAAGGAATAGTTAAAAATTTGTCTGCTAAAGTCATTATTTACACCAACACCAAACATATGTGACCAGGTCATACCACTTATTGCACCATTTTTATGTTTCATATTAAGTCTAAAGTTATCAAGTATTCCATCATAACCTTTTGTTCTTATTGGAGGGGCATAACAGACAAGTTCAATCACATCGCTATTAATAATCCATATTAAAAAATCAACGTAATGGCAACCTTCATGGACAATCAATCCTCCATTTCTCTCTTTTTTCATTTTAAAATGATTTGGGTCAGTCCATGGAGGTCTTAAATAATCACAGAAAGCAAATAAAATTTCACCACACCATCCGTCTTGAACCATTTTCTTTGCTTTCGTATATAATTCTGAAGTATGAAGTTCATATCCTATCTGAATTCTTGTTTTTGAATTTTTCGCAACTCTCATTAATTTTTTGGCATTTTCTAAATTTATTGCCATTGGCTTTTCACAGTAAACATGTTTCCCTTTTTTAAGAGCATATATTGCTTGCTCAACATGTAAATCATCAGGTGTATTAATTACTACAAAATTTATATCTGCTTTATCAATCATTTCTTTATAATCTGTAAATCCCTTAACATTATGTCTCTTTATTGCTTCTTTAAGAAATTCCTCATTTATATCACACACTGCTTCTAACGTGCATCCAGGTATCATTTCTTGACAGTAAGTACATTTCCCTCCCCCTCTTTTACAACCAATAACTCCTGCTTTAAGTTTTTCCATAAATCTTCTCCTTGGTTAGTTAATTTTAATATCATTTTTACCAAACATGATGCTCTTCTGGGTCAAAATCCAGAGCAGAATTTAAATAAAATGGGCTTTCTATGTTAATCTGTTGAACTTCTTTATATCCAGGTAACCATTCTTCTGCTTCTCCTTTCCCTCCAATCTGACATAGATTTACTTTTAACTTACTTTCTGCTCCAATATTTGTTAAAATTGTTGAAAAAATTCTTAAAATTTTTGATTTCTGCCAGAAATTAGAAAAATCATCTTGGTCTATTTGAATAAATATAATTTTACCTTCCTTATAGGGAATTACTCCAATAATTCCTGGATTAGATATGATACCTTTTTCATATTTAACACAATTTATTTCTTTTATGCCTTGGAAATAAAAATCACTTATACCAATACCTGAAAAAATTTCATAATCAGGAACTTCAGTTTTATAGACATTCATTTTCAACACTTCTGGTTTTACAGGCAGGATTGGTAATAATTCTTCTTTTATACAGGTTAAAATTATTCCTCCTTTTTCCAAGAATTTTTCAATTTTATCTTTTATATCTGGAATATCTTTTACTTTTTCTGTAATATATAAAATCTTTCCATCAAATCCTTCTTTAAACTCAAATTTTAAATCATCAAGTAATCTTCTATCCCCAATATAACAAACTGGATAAAAGGATTTCTTAGAAGGTTCTGAATATTCCTTTATGATTCTATTCAGTATTAAATTTGCTACCGGTTCTATCTCATAATGGTCAATTAGGTCAAGTTGAGAAAATAAAATTCTACCTTTACCATAATAAAATTCACACATTGGTGTATAGAGTAAGTCAAACCCATTTTCAAGTAAAACTTTGAAATTTCCAATTTGTGGTTTCTCAAAACAAAATGTAGCAACCATTCCTTTGTTTGACCAATGCCAAAACCTTCTTTCTCCAAATGAATTCAATTGACCATGTTTGCAATAATTCTCCTGGGTAAAATCTAATCCTTCCTTCCATGGGGGATAGGAAGGCAGCATTTTACTTTCTCCTCTCCAATCAGAAAAATCCTCATTAGAAAGACCGGAAAATAAAGGATTACTTTTATCTCTTATAAATACATTTCTGCTGTTTAAATTATGAAGTTTAAGCCCGGCAACATATCTATTTGTCTGCTCAAGTATTACAACATTTAATCCTTCTTTTATAGTTTCATCAATTCGCATATGCTTATTAAACATTTCCACTGCTTGTGGATAACTATTTTTACCTATAATTAAAAGAGGATATTTAGAAAGTGAATAAAGGCCTCTATCTATTGTTTCAAAATTAACCATATCATAAGGTACCCCCATTTTGTCCAATATACTCTTTGTTTCTCCTATTGAATCTATTAATGCTATTTTTTTATCAAAAGAAAAAGAAGATTGAGGGAATACGGATATTGAAAATTTATCTTCCAATGTTTCATTTTCAGTTTTGAATCTCCCAATTATATAAAATTTACTCTTTTCCTTAACTTTTGGCGCATTAAATTTAATAGGATAAAACAAAATTTCTCCTTGCTTCACAAAAACTTCTTTTCTCTCATCAGTAATTATTTTGTTATTGTTATCAATTAGTTGCCATTCTATTTCTCCTTTTATATCATGAAATGTATCATTGACTATAATTCCACTCTTTTCAATTAATTCTCCTTCAAAATAATTATGGTCTTTGGAAATGAAATCTTCCTTCTTCCCTCCTATATAAAAAAGTAAAGGGGAATTACATTTTTTTAATGTTTCACCAAATTTATTTAATTTTCCCTCTGTATAACATTCACTTACCTTGCCATCTACATGCAAAAGATATCCACTAATTCCATAAGTCCTCCAACTGCGAAGGACTCTTTCATAAATATAGGATTTTATATCATAGCGGATATCTGAATTATGCCATTTATTAAAACCATAATCAGACAACTGGTAAGTTTTAGCAAGTTCTTCATCTACCTTTTTATAAACATCTTCTCCAAAATATCTTGCACCATGTTCCAGTAAAACAACTTTATTACTTCCTTTCTGCCACAATTTTTCTTCTGGAGTAAGTGCTAAACTTATCTCTGCTGGAGCAAATGGTTCTTGTTTTGTCTTTGCCCAATAAGAAGGCCATTCTTCCATTGTTTGAACTGGTGTCCCATAACCTAAATAATGCATAATACTTCTAAAATTACCACCTACTCCAAGACGATAGAAGAAAACAGGTCTTGTAGGGTCAATCTTATTTAAAAATTCTGTTATTTTATATGCTCTTTCTTTTTCCTTTATTTCTTCTGGAATAATTCCTCCAATCTGCATTGGATGACCATGTGGACCATTTACATAACCATTACCAGTGATTTGCCAAAAACAAACGGATGGATGATTGCCTATTAATTTTATCAATTCTTTTAAAGATTTTTTGCTTTCTTCTAAATCATCTAATGGTATAGAAATGTTATAACTAACTATCCATCCTTCTTCATCACAAATATCCAAACTTTTTAAAAATTCTATACTTGGAGAGAGTGTTCTATCACCATTTTCTCCAATTTCTTTTCTTAATTTTATATCTGTTGTGCTAAATCCATAACTACTTAAATAATTATGAGAAGAACCTCTCCATGAAAGTTTTGCTCCATTGATATAAATATTTCCATCCTCTACCCATACTTCTCTAAAACCAAATTTTGTTGGAAATGAAATATCAATTATATTATCCTTTTCTTTTACTTCTAAGATAAGATTATATAATTGTGGATTTTCAGGATTCCAATATTTAAGATTTTTTACAGGGAATGTAATATACTTTTCACCATCAAAATTCCTTTCTAATTTAACCTCTACTGATGGTAATTGTTCAACTAATTGATTTGTTCTATAATCATAAACTTTACCTGATATAGAGAGAGAAAAATTTTTCACTGTATAGTTTTTAACTGGAAGTTCAATAGATAAATTTTTATTCCTAAAAGAAGTTGTAATTATTGGCTCTCCAATAAAAATTTCTTTATTTTCTCTAATTTCAATAAGTGGAGTTTCTGCTATCCCTGCTTTTTCCAATTTTGTATAAGGAAGGCCATTTAAAATTGAAATTCTATTTGGTTTATCCCAGAAAATATAATCTGTTAAATCAAAATATTTTTCTTCTTTTGACTGAATACTACCAATATACCTTTTATTTATATAAATATTTGACTCATTTCCCGCTGAAACCCAAATCCCTGAATCACTAATTATTCTTTTTAACTTTAGTAAAACCCTACTTCCTTTATGTTTTTCTGGTAAAATAAAATCTTTTTCGTACCATGCACCTTTATATTCATTTATACTTTTCCCTTTCCATATATTTGTTTGTCTCCCTGAATAGATAAATGAACCATTTGGAAACCACATCCTAGGAACAGAAATATAACCCCATTCATATCCAATTTCTCTATCAATCACTGGTTGAAATCTCCATGTGCCTGAAAGTTCATAAAGAAATCTTTTCCCATTCTCCAAAACAGGTGATTTTAAATTTATATCTTTTTCAGGTAATTCTGGTCTGCCATCAGCAAAATTGGAAATATCAATGGGAAAAAGGACTTTATCAGGTTTTGGCAATGAAAATACTTTTTCCCCTCTTAAATATCTTTTATAAATCTGTTTTATTTCCTCTTCTTTTAATACTTCATCTAATATTACAAGTTCATCCATACTACCTGTTAATCTATATCCAAAACAAATAACTTCTTGTTTGGGAATTTCATTATAAATCGCTTCTCCAATAATATTACCATCAAGATATTGTTTAGATTTCTTTGTGATTGCATCCCAAATATAAACAAGATGATGCCATTTCCCATCCTCTATAGCAGAACATTTAGGGTCATTTACAGGAACTATACTAATTGCATTAAAATTTTCCCTTCCTAAGGCAATATGAATTTTGGGATAATATTGATTTATAAAAAAATCTCCTGTTTTTTTTATCCATAAAGATATTGTGCCTTTTTCTGTCTTAAAATTATCAAAAACTGGATATAAAAGACCTGGATACCCTCTTTTCCAACTAAAACTTGCTGATTTTCCAATTACACCTTCTTCATAAACAAAAGGGGTTGGTAAAATATCTCTTTTATTTCTAAAGAGATTAGGATATATAAATTCTTTTCCATAACCACAATCTTCATTTTCAAAACCGACATAAAAAATTACCTCGCTAGAACAATTGAAAATTATACTACTTATAAATAAAAATATTAAAAAAAGTTTCTTCATTCCTTACCCCTTTTTAATCAGAGTTTACTGGCTTAACCTTTGAAAATAATTCTTCAGCAGTTTTAAACATTATCTTCTCAATTTCTCTATCAGAAAGACCAATTTTTTTAAGTTCATTTCTAAAATTATAATAGTTAGATATTAAAGATGAATGGTCATCCTGCAAATCTGAGCCAAAAATAATTTTCTCAGATAGCCCTTCTTCAACTAATCTCTGTAAAGCAGTTTTTCCGTCTTTTGTCTTAACATAGGTCAGATGGATATGTTGAATATAAAGATTTGGAAGTTTTTTTAAATATGGAATAATTTTCTCAAGTTGTTCTTCATTATAAAGGTGTGCCATTATAACAGGTATTTGAGGGAATTTTTCTGCTACTTGAGCAACTTTTGTATTTGAACAACCCTTTCCTTCTGGCTCAGTATGAAAAACTATCGGCATTCTTAATTCAGCGATTTTTTTGTAAACAGAGTCAAATTTTGGGTCAGAAACATCTACATTACTGAATTTTTCTAAAGTTTTAATTCCTTTGCATCCCTTTTTCCATAAATTCAGAATATGTTGAACATCATCAGGTCCTTTGCGAGGAAAACCAGGAAATCCATTTTCATTCATCTGCCATAATCCTAAACCAACAAAAACATCCGGATATCTTTCCATTGCCATAAACATATCTTCATCTCCAAGAAAAAGTCTTTTATAAGGACCTTCATTATAAAGAATTGAAAGCAAACCATACTTAAATCCATATTTTCTTGCCATAATGACCGAATCTCTTAGGTCTGTTAGAGTTGTAATATGAATATGGGTATCAAAAAGTGTTATATTTGGATTTCTTTTAATTGGAATGGGGAATTTCTCATCCTCTATAACCTTTGCCTTAATTAAAAAGTTTATTTTAGTCCCCGGTTTAACACCTGTGGCATAATTATAAAAAGTAGGACCAATCCCTCCACTTGGAATTATTAAAGATGCTGTTGTAGAAAATAAAGTTGATATATTTGATTTATCTCCAAAATCCAAATTAAATTCCCAAAGCGTCCATAAACCTTCTTCAGTTTTAATTATATAATTTGGTTTTATATCTTCTGAGTTAAATAATTTCTCTATTTTCTCCTTATCATATGGCTCGTTAATTGGAGTTATACTATAGGGTTTAAGAAGCAATTGTATAATTTTGTCTCCTTCCTTTTTATAACAAATAGCATCATCAAAACGAATAGGGTAAAGAGGTAAATAGCATAAAATACAACTGGATTCTTTATCAAATTGATAAGTGTTTTCTATTCTAATTCCATTAGAACTGAGTTTTATATTTCCTAAAGTTAGTATATCTTCTTCATTAATTAGTCCCGCTATATCCATATCAAAAGAGAAAATTTTATCATACCATTCTTTGCTAATGTAGTAAAAATTAACTTTTGCATCTTTATAAAATATTTTTTGTTGCCCTTCGCTTTCTTGAACAACTTTTTCTTGAAAAACTTTATTTATAGAGATAGCATAATGACCTCTCTGAAAAAATTTCAATCTTTTTTCCATTCTTGGAAGGTCTTGTTTTTCAAAACCATAAGTCATATTTAAAAATAAAATAATGAAAATAAATAAAATTACACGCACTTTCTCCAATTTTTATCCTCCTTTTTAATTATTATACTTTAATTATTATACCAATATTTATTATCTACTGCTTTTTCTATTGGCAACCATTCTACATGTCCATCATAAAAAAGATAATTGTATCCTCCCATATGAAGAGTTAAAGTTTTAACAGATAATTGTCCATAATAATTACCTCCCAAAGTAGGCTTACCATAAGCTGCCCATCTGTACATATATATCCATGCGCTCCCAGTCGCATGCATTGGTCCCTCTGTCATACAAATTAATTCATGTGGTCTTTTCACCTTATTGAGAAGTTCTTTTGTTGAATTTCCGGGCCATTCACCATTTGCTGGATAATCAAAAACAAATAAAAATGTCTGATTCCCTGTGTAATATCCTGAACCTGTTGCTCCCCGATGTGGCCATTCGTATGGTCTATTATCATAATACTTCCATGCAGGACATCTAAATATTTGAGTATTTGAAACATACTTATTTACATAAAGAACTTCAGGATAACTTGGTCTTGGAGAAGAACCTGACTCATAAAATTGCGGAAGCAATCTTCCTTCATAATCATCCCAATACATTGCAAGAGCAAGTCCAATATTTTTTAGATTACTGGCACAGGTTACTTGCATTGCCTTATCTCTTGCCTTTTGCAAAGCAGGTAAAAGAATTGCTGCAAGGATGGCTATTATAGCCACCACCACCAGCAATTCTATTAAAGTGAAGCCATTCTTCTTTAAAAATCTTTTCATATTTTCACCTCCCTTCTTTTCTACATATTTTCTTTACGGTTTATATACTCTATCACTATCTATTTTTGTTTGTTCAAGTTTTATCATCTCAGTATGCCCATCTACAAAAAGAGTTCCTACAAGATTATTTAAATGTCTATCAACATCAGGCCTAAATTCATTAGTTCTTGCATTGTTAGTATTTGTAGTCCAGTATACCCATGGCCAACCACCCCAACCAGACGCATTTCTCCAGCCATCCACAATATAGATTGCTGAACTGTGTGAGACAGGACCATAGAAATATGACTTATCACTGAGATTAACTATTAACATTTGTGCAGAGCCATTGTAAACAACTGAATAAGTATATTTATTTGGCCACCCAAAACCATTGGGGAGAGTTCTTCCTGCTCTTGGTCTAGTTGCACTTGGACAGATAAAAACCTTTAAATCTTTAATATACTTCCCTCCTGAAGAATTTGGATGAGCAAGAGCGCACATCCAATTCCAAGAATAGTCAATATGATAAGGAAGCCAGTTATCATAATCATTTGCATACATCAAAGCAGCAAGGCCTATCTGTTTCAGATTATTAAGACAACTAGCCATTCTTGCTCTTTCCCTTGCCTTTGATAAAGTAGGGAGTAACATTGCTGCAAGAATGGCAATTATCGCAACCACTACAAGCAACTCTATCAAAGTGAAGCCATTTAATTTTATGATTTTTTTCTTCATAATTTCACCTCCTTTGTTATTTTATTTATTACTTCTAACTCTATTTTTTCTTTTTTGCTCTCAATACCTTCCTCTATCTTTTTTTCCAGTAAATCAAATGCTTTTTTACCGACTTCATAATAATTAAATTTAACATAAAGTGGATGGTTTATATCCTTATCGGTAAATGGAACTATAAATACTTTCCAGTCATCTTTAAAAAATTTCAATGCTTCTTTACTTATTTCAGAATTTGTAATGATTATTGCTTCCGGCCTTTCTTTTTTATCCAACATATAAAACTCTTCCATAATTTTATAACCAATCCCTTCTATTATATTTTCCACCTCTTTAATCAATTTACTATTGTAAAGGATGCCTTTTTCCTTCAAAAACTTTTTATAACCTAATAAACAGAAGTATCCCCCTCTTTTAATTCCATTTTTTTCTTTTGGTCCTGTAACAAGAGCAATTTTTTTATACCCGTATCTGAAAAGTATCTTCCCAACATTTTTAATCCCTCTTTCGTAATCAAAGGTAATAGTTGTTACTTTTAAATCAGAATAAATATTACCTATTACTACAAATGGTATCCTTTCTTTTTTTAAAAAAATTATGTCATCTTTAGAAATTGGAGAAAGAATAAATAATCCATCTATTTTTCGCCTTGTTAATATGTAATATAAAGAAAAACTTTGATTTTTTGAAATTGCACTTTCTCTTGTTGTATAAATATGTAAATGATAGTTTTTAAATTTTGAATTTTCCTCTATTCCTTTTATTATTTCAGAAATAAAAGGTTGATTAGGGTCGTAAATGTTAAAAAATATAATCCCAAGTTCTTTTAACTTTTTTTCTGATGGTAAAATAATAATACTTCCTTTCCCAACTTTTCTTTCTATAAAACCCTCATCTCTTAATTCATTCAAAACTCTCCTTGCAGTGGTAGATGAAACTTTAAATTTATGAATAATTTTACTTTCTGATAATAAATAAATCTTTCCATTTAAAATATCATTTTTTATTATTCCTTTTATTTCTTTATACAAATGTTCCTTTTCTTTTGTTATTTCCATTTAATTAGTATTATAACACTAATTTCTTTTAATTCAAACTTCTTTTTTCTAAACCTTCACTAAAAACAGAAAAAATATACACCTATTCTTTGAAAATTTGAATTTATGGTCAAGCCACTCGACCTATTAGTACCCCTCCGCTTAAACCCTTACGGGTCTTACACGCGGGGCCTATCAACCAGGTAGTCTACCTGGGGTC
>Ga0272449_1001896_pt1 | contig 20376 bp, 16 predicted proteins | sample YNPCB0241_FD_198679 | JGI IMG/M metagenome (GOLD analysis project Ga0272449, IMG submission 198679) | Hot spring sediment microbial communities from Yellowstone National Park, WY, United States - YNP-CB-024-1 | ecosystem: Environmental > Aquatic > Thermal springs > Hot (42-90C) > Sediment... | reverse complement strand
AACATTGAACTCATCCTGTAATCCTTCTCTTAAGAAGAGAAGGATTTGTAATAAGTAAAACTAAAAATTGAAAAATCTTGACTTAAAATTTCTTACACCAAATCAAAAATATAAATGAATTTAATCACAAAAATTATCTACCTACCTTAGTGTATCCTTTGTGTTCTTTGTGGGAATGTAATTGAAGTTTAAGTATTTAAGATCCAAGAAAAACCATGATTATAAAATCTATTGTTGATCTTAAAACATAACACAAAATTTGGTTTTTATGTATTATTAATTATGTTTCCATTAGTAAAGTAACAATTATATAACATCAGAATAGGTAGCAATGTTAACTTATATCAGTATTAAAAATATAATTTTAGGAATGGCAAAAATTGCAATTATAGAGTATACATTATTAGAAGCGAATAATTAACTAATTATCAACAAATTAAGAGGATAGTTATGGAAAAAATTAATCATGACCAAAACAAAAACAAACAGCCAAAAAGAAACAAAACACAAAATCACAAAAGGTCCAAGGAGGAGGTCATTATGGATGAAAAATATTTTCAAGAAATAAGGGGAAATATTAATAGAATAGCTAAGGATAGAGTATATAATGCAATGATATTACATCAGGCTATTTATTACATGAATTTACATCTTGGAACAACTTCATATAAAGGTTTAACCCCAGAAGATATTATACAGGATGCGACAATTAAAATACTTGAAGGGAAAAGAGTATGGAAAAAATACAAAATTAATTTCGAAATTATCTTTATGTTAGTTGTAATAAGTATAATAAAAAATTTAGCAAACAGTGAAAAGGGTAATAATTCAGATGATTATCATAGTTCAAAGAATTCCAAATTTGTGCCTTTAGAATACATAAACGAAGAGGGTGAAGTTGATTTAAATGTTGAAATTAAAGAAAATTTATATCAAGATTATTTAAGAGAATATAATGAGGAGGAAGATGAGTGGGAAATTCTTCTCAATCGCTTTTCGGAAATAATCGAAGAAGTTAAATTAATCTTAGAACAAAAAGATGATTTAACCGCATTAGCCATTTTGGATATATTGCTTGATATAGAAATAGATCAAAAAGATAAAACCAATCAAAAAATCGCAGAGAGGTTAGGTATACAAGTTAACGAAATAGTAAATGCTAAAAAGAGAATTTTTAGACTAATTGTTAATAAAATGAAACTTTAAAAAAGGAGAACTTAATATGAAAAAAATGATTTATTACTCTGGGAATTTTTCTATAGTTTTTATAAGGAAAATTTGGATGAAATTGAAATTGAATTAAAAGAACTCGGCTTCGACCCAGAAAAAACAAGACAAAAATGGCTTAGCTCAATTGAACAATATTATGCAACCTTAGATTACAAAAAAGGACTGAAATTACAACAAGAAGCTGAAAAATTCTTTAATAACTTATCAGATGAACATGTAGAAGATTTGAATGATGAATATAAGATAGCGGCAAGGAAAGGCGATGAAAATAGTGGTAAGATAAATAAGAAAGAAGCTCGGTTATTAAAATTCTTAAGAGACAAAAAGAATCCTGACAATGAATGAAGCTCGATTTTAATAACAAAATTTTTATGTGCATATGTCACCAGAGGAATTAGCCGAGATTCTTTATGAAAAATATTGTAATTTATTTGAGGACAAGTATAAAGTTGATCCTAAGATTATTGCAATAGCAGAACAGGTAGTAGTGATTGAAAATGAATTAGAAAATTGCGATGGAAAACTTATAAGTGATGGTAATGGTGTTAATTTAATTATGATTAATAAGAATTTGAAAGAGGAAACTTCTAAGAGATTTACTATTGCCCATGAACTTGATCATTATGAGATAAGTAAACACAGGTCCGTTTTACAACATGGATTTAATGTTTCTAGTTTCAAACTAAATTATAACCCCACATCGTTTCAGGAGAAAGAGGCGAACGAATTCGCCTCTTCTCTTCTAATGCCGAAAAAATTATTCAGAGAATTTACAGATCAATTGGAAATTAATAGTCAGACTATTAAAAAGATAATTGATAAATTTAATGTTTCTTTAACAGCTGCTTCGCTTAGATACTTAAAAATAGGTAAAAAACCCATATGTGTTATTAAGGTAAAAGATAAAAAAGTTGAATGGGCGTTTTGTAATGATAATTTTAAGTTGAAATATATTAAAAGAGGTCAAACAATTTTGAGAGAATCTGAAGGTTGGAAATATTTTAATAATAAAGATTCTTTTACAGAAGGTCCCGCGTTAATAAATGCATTGGTATGGTTTTATAATGACAATATTTTGAGAAAGGACTTCTATATTTATGAAGATGTTATCCCACTACCATCATACAATTCTGTTTTAATAATTTTATGGGAATATGAAGGACCTTAATGTTATCTTACAGTTTATTTAGAGATTTATTGATTTTAAGATTTATTAATTAGTCCAAAATTTTATATTAATTTTTCACTCTTAAAGTTTTCAAAAGACTTTTTGATGAGATTTTTCTAACCCGAAGTTCTCGAGGATTAAATTCTTGTTAAGTAAGAAATTTCTCACATAATTTAACTTGATAAATTTTTCTAATAATCTTATAATAAAATATATTAAATTGATTTTTAGATGCTTGATTTTATTTGTTTAATTATGTATCTGCAAAGGTGAGGTGATTGAATTGAGAGAATGATAGATCTTTTGATTGATTGAATTATAGACTGATAGTTTTTTGAATTGATAGATTTTGTGATTTATAGATTTAGACATTTATCGATTTGATGAATTAGAGATTGATGGATTTATTGATTCATCGTTTTAGGATTTTTGGTTTAAAAAACACTGATGGGAGTGACATGGCGGAGCTGTAGGGAGGGGAAGGGGTGGTTACTAGTGAGTAGTAAGAAGTGACTAGTGAATAGTGAGTAGTGAGCAGTGAATAGTGAATAGTCATAGAGATTTGGTAGTTTGGCAAAGGAGTATTGAGTTTGTGACAAAAATTTATGAAACCATTGATAAGTTTCCTAAGGAAGAATTATTCGGATTAACAAGTCAATTACGGAGAGCGGCAATTTCAATTCCATCTAAATAATATAGCAGAGAGATTTGCAAGAAAACATAATAATGAGTTAATACAGTTTTTATATGTTTCGCTCGTTTCCTCAGTTGAAATTGAAACCTAATTATTGATTGCTAAGAATATAAATTTTATAAATGATGAAATTTATATATCACTAATAAAGCATTTAAGTAAAATTTAGAAAATTTATTATGATATTTATTTTATATTTAATTCTAATTGGAATTTATTTCGCTACATATAATTTAGCACCACTGTTACAGTTGAAATTTGGTGATTTCACATTCAGAGGTAATGATATTTTCTTTATCCCAATTCTTATTTTTACTATTTATAATATGGTTTTTAATCGAAACAGTAATCTCCACAAGTATAAAACACACCCATATTATAAATATTTTTTAATCTATTTATTTTTAATATTGTTTATGGTGTTTAATGGATACTTATTTTTAGGATCTTCAAGATCAAGTCTGTTTTTGCAAATTAGAAATTATGTACCTTTTTTCTTATCATTTTTTTCTACCTTACTGATAGTTAAAAATATGAAGCAAATAAAAATTTTGGTCACCGTTGTATTACTATTTTCGATTGTATCTGCCATAATAACTTATCTTCAAGCAAATTATGGTAGTACGCCATTATTTAATGATGATACAAATACTGGATTCTATGTAACTACAGCTTGGACGGGTCAAAATAGTATGAAGTCAATCGGTAATCTTCAAAGAGTAAGTTTGCCATCTATAGCAATGATTACTGCTATTTCTTTCTATATCTTTTTAGGCTTTTTTAATATAAGATATATCCATAATTATGCAATTTTTCTATTATTTATTGGAGCTTTAATAATCAATTATTCCAGAGCGCATATTTTGGGATTTATTGTTGCTTTATTATTAATATTACTTATGAATATTAAAAAAACATCCTATAAATTAAAGATATACTTATATATGATGATTTTTGCTGTTATTACCTTTTTAATAATTACTTATTTAGAGCAAATTACTGATTTAGATATTACGAGTAGTGTTACTGAACGTTTGCTAGGCACAAGTGAAGAATTTGAGAGAGGTGGTGGAACTTGGGCAGCTCGATTAATTGAACTTGGACTTACAATGAATTACTGGAAAAAAGATTTACATTACATTCTTTTCGGAATGGGAATTGAACCTGCAAGACTTTTACAGGGTTTAACTGATACTGGTACTTTTCTTCATATTGGTTTTTTTGATTTGCCAGTTAGAGCAGGCATTTTAGGTATGTTAATATTTTTTTATTTACAGTTTAAGTTCTTAACTATTACATTAAAGAAAATAAATCATCATAAAGACGAAAATTTACGAAGATTATATCTTACTTTCCTTGGTTATCACATTACAATTTTAATTACTTTTATTGCAACAAATTATTTCTTCAATCCATATTTTGGAGCGGTATTTGGTGTTTTTGGTGCATTACCTGTTATTTATGAAAATATAAACAAAAAAATGATTAAATAATTTATTAATAATAAATTAAAACTAATTATTTTGTTAAAAAGTAATTATTTAAAGAACTGGGGTTTATTAACTCTAACAGAAGTTATCGGTCAAGTACTTAGTTTAATTATTGTATTAAAGATTACCCGCATTCTTTCAATTGAAGATTATGGTTTATATGTTTTTATAATTTCTTTGGCAAATTTTTGGAGTGTTTTTTCATTTTTAGGAATGAAAAATATAATAGTCAGAAGAATTGCAACTTTAGAATGTTCCATAGGTGAGTTATTATCTTCAGTTTTATTATTACGTATTTTAAGTAGTGTTTTTGTTTTCATTATCTTGTTTTTATATATCTATTTTTTAACTGATAAATATTCATATCAAATAATTATTTACACAAGCCTATTAATATTATTAAATAATATTTTTGATATTTTATCAAGTTTTGCATTGGGTAAAAATGAAATTAAATTCATTGCGTTTTCAAATCTTATCTATTATATACTTTGGTTTACTATTATAATTTTATTACCAAGGCATCTGCTGAATATTGAATTAATTTTGACTTCAAATTTAGTTTCATTATTCATCAAATCCTCAATAATATTTATGTTAATGTATAACAAGAGATTTTTTGATACAATTAATAAATTTAACTTAAAAAAATTGTTAGAGTTATTAAAAGAATCAGCACCATTTTTATGGATTAGTATTCTGACAACATTCACAACAAGTTTACCAGTACTATTTTTAGAAAATAATTCATCAGTAAAAGAAGTTGGAATTTATAATATAGGTAATAGATTTACAGTCCCTTTGATGTTATTGATTGAAACAGCTATGACTTCTTTTTATCCAATTGCCAATTTTCTTTATTCCATGCAGAAAAATAGATTTTTAAAAGATATTAGAAAATACTTTCTGTTATATATTTATTTAAGTATTATGTTTGTATTGATAATGAATATAATTAGTAAGCCACTTATAATTATTTTATTTGGTTATAAGTATTATGTATCCGCTTCAGTTTTTAATTGTCAACTTTGGGTGGTTTTCTTTCATGGTTTGTTCCATTTTATTGGTGTTATTTTGGTTGCAAGCAAAAACGATTTTTTAATTGCTAAACAAAAAAGCTTTTTTGGTCTTCTAACAATTCCATTTTCTTTTGGAGGAGCATATTATGGTGCAAGGGGCTTGTCAATTGGTTTAATAGTAAGCAGCTTTTTAAGTTTATTTTATTATTTATGGTCTATTAATAAAATTGAATCTTTAATATTTATTAAAAATTTTCAAGGTTTATTCTTATTTTATTTATGTATATCTATTTTGGCATCTTTATTATATACTTATAATGTTTTGAATTCATTAGAATTCTTTTTTATTATTTTAATTATATTAATATTGCCTATTTTCAATAAAAAATTAAAAATTAAAGAAACAATATTTAACAGTATTAATTTATTTTTAAATTTATGTGTTATTCGAAAAAATTAATAATTTCTTTTATTTGATATAAGTATTTAATATAAAATGGTTAAGAATTTTACATTCTATTTTGATAAATATGAAAATTATTTAATATTATTTGATGTAAAATTAATATAAAATTAATATAAAATTAATTTTTCAAATGAGTGATGGATCTTTACACTAAATCAAAACAAATAAGTATTGATATAATTGATTATGTTTACAACGAGCATATTATTATAACTGATGTTCGGTTGTTTATAAAATGATTTAAAGATTGTAAAATGGGAATGATTATACTTATTTACAATCTAATTTGTAATAACAAAAATCATTAAAAATAATTTTATAAAAAAGCTTTTTCATTGGAAATCAAACTATATCATTAAAAGAAACTAATTCTGTCTGCCAATTATCAAAATATAAACTAACTAACCTTTAATATTGTCAAATTTGAAAATTTTACATATAATTGTTACCTTATAAATAGATGGTAAAGAACATCAATTTATTGGGTTAATTAAAGGTTTGATTATTCCAAGTATAAAATTTTTATGTTTGTTTCGAGAATAGACAAAGTAAGTTTATGTTTTCAACTTTGTTAATCATAAATAAGTATCTCTTGTTTTTGCCTTGAATTTCAACTTATTAAAAAATTATAAGTTTTTTTAATATCTTAATCAATGCTCTATTATGGGCTTTTAAACCAAAGAAGTTAAAAATTAACAATTTAAAAAGTATAATTTTACTAAGATTTCCAATATTTTCATTTTATGAAGATTTTATTTCTTTGTTGTGGGCACTACGATAGTGGTTTGGAACTATTCAGTAAACTTCGAAAAAGAGTTAATGCAAAATTAGTTTTTCAAATAGTTGGTGATACTTTAGTTCAGAGTGTTTTTAATATTGATGTAACCGATATACCTTATGGGATTAATAAAATCCAAGGGCATAGATTATTAGATGAGATTGAAAGACTTTTCGAGATAAAACGAGAAGATGTTTTTATATTGAAGTATAATTCACATTCATTAAGGGACTTAAAGAATTTTACAATTTCAAAAAACTTTACTAAGTGGGTTAAAAAAGAAGAATTTACTCATATTAATTATTATGGTTCTTCACTGACCTGGGTCCAGCAGTTAATATTTTTATTAAAAATTAGAAAGTATTTTACAATTCACGACTATATACCTCATTCTGGAGATTATGTTGGAAGTGGATATCAATATAAATTTTATATGAAAGTTATAACCAAAATAAAAACTCATCGTTTTATCTTGCTTTCAAAAAAAATGCGTGATGAATTTATACAGTATTACAAAGTAAATGCAAATAGTTGTGGTCAAATATTTTTTGGTTCATTTGAAGTATATAGGAAATTCTTAAAACACGAAGTCTACGAAGAACCATTCTCTATTTTATTCTTCGGCAGAATTTCACCTTATAAAGGCATCGAATATTTAATCGAGGCAACTAAACTCTTGGTAAAAAAAATTCCAGAACTTAAAGTTATTATTGCCGGAAGTGGTGAGTTTTATTTCGATATTGCTGAAATTAAAAATGATGAGCATTTTGAAATTCATAATTATTACATAAGCAACGAAAAATTAACTGAATTTATTAGTAGAAGTTCTGTTGTGGTTTGTCCATACACAGATGCAACTCAAAGTGGTGTTGTAATGACTGCTTATGCTTTCAACAAACCTATTATTGCAACAGATGTTGGCTCATTTAGTGAATATGTTATAGACGGTGAAACTGGAATAATTGTACCACCCAAAAATTCTGAGGCATTGGCAGAAGCAATACAAAAATTAATTATGGATAAGAAACTTCTCGATTATATGAGAAATCAAATCAAAAAATTAAAAGAACAGAGATTTAATTGGGAAAAATCAGCAGAAGAACTAACTAATATTTATAAAGGTTTAGATTGAAAATTCTATATATACTCGATACTCTCCGAAGAGGTGGTAAAGAAAGACAATTTGTTGAATTAATTAAAGGTCTTGATAGATCAAAATATGAAATTCATACAATTGCTTTAGAAAAAAGAATGGATGGGTATGATGATATTGTAAAAAATTTATCACATAATTTTGAATATAAATTCAGAAAATTTCGGTGGGACATATCTTTGATTAAATATTTTGTTAGATATTGCAAACAACATAAAATTGATATAATTCAAGTCTGGGATGGAATGAGTGCTTTTTATGGTTACTTTACCTCGTTATTTAGTGGAGCAAAATTTATTAATTACTCAATTCAAGGGGCAGATCAAAGATTAACATATCGCCATATTTATGAGAGAATTCTTCTAAAATTGAGTAAATATGTATTAGCAAATCAATATGCAGGGTTAAGAATTTATGGCTTGGAAAAAAAAGGAAAGGTTATATATAACGGCATTGATTTAAACAGGTTCTCTCACATCAGAGATAAAAATAATGATAAATTTGTGATTGGTATTGTAGCAAATCTTACTGAATATAAAGATTATTATACTTTTTTTAATGCTATAAGAATCTTACAAGATAGAATATCTAATTTTGAGGTTCATATAATTGGAGGTGGTAGGCTAACCCAGACATATAAAGATTATGCTGTTAAAATAGGAGTAAACCAAAGTATTCTTAAATATTTTGGAAGAGTGAGTAATGTAGAAGACTATATACCTAACTTTGATGTTGGAGTTTTATGTTCATATAAAGAAAAAGGAGAAGGGATATCAAATAGTGTATTAGAGTATATGGCATGTGGAGTACCGCCTATAATTACTGATATAGGGGCGGCAAGAGAAATAGTTGAAGAAGGGCTTACAGGGTTTTTATTTGAAGCAGAAAATGCACAGGATTTGGCTAATAAAATTTTGCAACTTTATAATAATTATGATTTAAGATTAAGAATAGGAGAAAGGGCTAAAGAAGAAGTATTTAAACGATTTGGATATGAAAGATATATTCGGGAAATGGAAGAGTATTATGAAATGGTGATGAAATCATAAACTGATAAAGCGAGATACGAAGTTAGAATATAGAGGATAAGAGATTGAAGACGGATGACAGAAGACAGATAACAGATGACAGACGAAAGAGAACAAAATTCAGAATTCGGTTTTTTGACATTATTATACGATAGAAGATAGAAAATAGTAGAGGATAGATTTTGACACCAGTAGTAGTTTTAGGTTGTGATAGTAATGGTTACGGTGTTATCAGAAGTGTTGCTAAATTCAATCCTTCTATTCCAATCATAGGTATAGATTATAATGCTAATGCACCGGGCTTATTTTCTAAATATTTGTATAAAAAAATTATAGTTTCTGACCCTAATAAAAGTTTCGAAAAATTATTAAGGGATTTTAATAAACTAAATATTAATCTTGATGATAAAAAAATAAAACCTGTCGTTATAATAACGAGTGATATATTTTTAAACTTTTTTAATAATTATCGTGACATCTTATCAGAAAAATTTTCATTCAATATACCGGATAAGCAATTATTAGATAATATACTTGATAAGCGAAAACAATATGAATTAATAAGAAGATTAAATATTGAAACACCAAGAACATTGATTGTAAAGGATATTAATGATGATTTAAACTTTGATGAATTGGTTTTCCCAGTTTTTTTAAAAGGAGCTCACCCCCATAAATGGAAAAACTATTTCATAGAAAAAGGATTTGTGGCAGAAAACAAGAATCAATTATTTACTATAATTGAAAAAATACAAAAACATAATTTAGAGTTTATCATTCAAGAATTGATAGTAGGTCCAAATAAAAATCATTATAAAGTAAGTGTATATTATGATAAAAACAGAAATCCAAAACTTTTTTTTACAACTCAAAAAGTTAGACAATTCCCGTATGATTTTGGGGTTGGTTCTTATATGAGATCAAAGCGAGTTGAAGAATTAATAAGTCTTGGTAAGAAAATATTCGATGCTTTGAATTATACAGGAATTGGTTCTATAGAATTTAAAGTAGATGAAAGGGATGGTAAATTTAAATTTATAGAGTTAAATCCGAGAATGTGGCAACAGAATTACCAGGCAACTCTTGCTGGATTAAATTTTGCCGAATATTATTACAAAGATTGTATCGGGCAGGAAACTTTTTTTAATGATCAATTTCTAGAAAATGTTACTTATATAGATACCGTAAATGATTTTCAGAGTTTTATATATAATAAGAAAATGACTAAAGAAAATTTATTTGATTGGATAAAACAAGTTTTAGGCGCTGATGGTTATACCTTTTATAATTGGGGAGATTTTAGTCCTATTCTAAAAAGTTCAAATTTTGGCACAAAAGCTTTTAAATATATCTTTAAATATTTTCATTCATTCTTAAAAAGTTAAATGAATATTTTAATTACTGGTGGGGCTGGTGCTTTAGGTAAAATACTGGCTTCAGAATTTTTTCATTTAGGCTATAATATATATGTAATAGATAAAGTACCAAAAAATAAAATCGAACAAAAGTATTTGGAAATGCTAAAATCCTATCATGAGGTAGATTTAAGTAAAATAGAACAAATTGAAGAATATATAAACTATCTTAATATCAATGGAATAAATATTGATGTTTTAATCAATAATGCTGCGGTAAGAGATTTTAAGTTATTTTTTGAATTTTCTGAAGAAGATGTATTTAAGAATATTAAAGCAAATTTTGAAGCTCCATTATTTTTAACGCGAAAATTATTACCAAAAATGATCCAAAATAACTTTGGTAGAATTATAAATATCTCATCAATTTCCGGGTTGATCGGTTATTTGAGCGGAACATTATATTGTTCTACGAAATCAGCTTTGATTACATACACGGAAGCTCTTGCAAAAGACTTAGGCAATCTGAATAAAAACATAACAGTTAATGCAATTTTGCCAGACTCTTTTTTAACTAGGGAAGGCAAAAAATTAAAAAATTATACCTACATAACAGATAAAATAATTTTTTTTATAAATGAATTTGTATCATCTAATTCAAATGGAAAAGTAAAAATAGTTAGTCCGTTGAAAAATAGAATAATGATTTTTCTAAAAGTAACTTATAATAATTTTATTAAAATTCTCTAAAAATGATATTTGATTTTGTTTTAATAAAAAGATTGGAGGGAAATTTTCAAAACAATCATCCAAAGATTGAGAATGCATTTAAAAAATTAAGTATATATAATAAATCGAAATTCGAAAAATTTTCTTGGAAATCTAAAACTTTATCTATTGATTTACTTACGCGAGGGGATTCAAATCAATCTATATTTATCAGTAATGATTGGTCAATATTTATAATTGGTGAGTGTTTTTCCAGAATAGATAGTGTTTTTTTCAAGGGAATTCAAAAAAAATTAAATGCTAATGATATTTATTTTCTTTATTTAACTAAAAAATTAGATTTAGTAAATGAAATAAAGGGCAATTTCCAAATAATAATAATTCAGAATGATGACAATAAAATCACAGTAATTAATAGTAAAAGTGGCGTCTCACCATTTTATTATTATTTCGATGGTGAAATATTTGTTTGCTCTACGGCTATATATTTATTCCCAGATTTTTTGAAAGATAAACTTAAATTTTCTTATTCAAATATTCTTGAATATGCTTTATTTAATTATCCATTAGGTGAAAACACGCTTTTTGAAAATGTATATAATCTCTTGCCAGGAGAGATTGTAACTTACAACAATGGGAAATTGGAAAAAGCGACATATTATAATGTTACTGATTTTATTACGGATAAAAGAATTTCAAAAAAAGAAGCTATTGAGAACGGAGTAGAACTTTTTAACAAAATAGTTAATTCGTATGTGGCTGATAAAGAAAAAATAAATGTCTCATTAACTGGAGGATTTGACGGTAGGGCAATACTTTCTGCATTAAAATTCGATATGAAAAATGTTTTACTTTATTCTTTCGGTATTAAAGGAAGTAAAAATATCTCTATTCCACAACAAATTGCCAAAGACTTAAATTATAATTTTAAACCTTACTTTTTAGAAGAAGAATATTCGGAAGCATTTCCTTTATATGGGACAATGACCTGTCTTTTAACAGATTGTTTAGCTACATTTCAAAGAGCAAATTATTTGTATGTATTTGAAGATTTATCTAAACATAGTGATGTAGTAATAACGGGAATTTTTGGCTCAGAATTGATGCGGACATTCCAAAACGCAGACATTATGATTACTAACCCAGCGGTAAAAATTTTATTATCCAACGATTCATTAAAGCAAATTAGTTATGAAATTGATAACTATTTTTACAGAGATTATTGGGGAGAGAATATTTTTAATGGTGAAAATAAAGAAAAAGTTATAGAGAGTTGGCGAGAAAAATATCTAAATAGAAAGTATGAATTTAAGAACCAGTATATTTTTACATATTTTATTAAAGATGCTTTAAGGAAATATTTTGGTGGAGAAGTTCATTCGGAAAGAATTTTTGCAACCAATCGTTTCCCTTTTTTTGATGATGAATTTGTAGAACTAATCTTACAATCTCCATTTTCGGCTATTAACAATACATTTATGAAACCAACTATTAATGAAAGATTAAATTCTCAATTATATTATGCATATATATTGAAAAATAATAAACCTGAACTACTTAAGTACACAACCGATCACGGTTTTGCTCCAAAGTTTTTGTTTTATCCATTTTCAACTCTTTTTGTAGGTTCTCAAGTTTTTATTAAGAATAAAATTAAAAAGTGGAAAGGATATAAAGAATTTAAAACAGAAGAATGGTCTGCAAAATTAGTGCATAAAAATTTTGATATATTAAATCAACTCACTTTAACTAATTCTCGTTTTTTAAAAGATATGATAAGAAAAGATATATTCATACTGAATCGGAATGAGTTAATAAAATCTTTTTCATTAAACTTATATTATTATAAAATAAAACATAACTAGGAATAAATATGTTTCTTTTAATTTCACATAAATATCCTATTAATGATGAATTAAAAGTAAGATTAATTAGAGATGTGAAATCATCACTAAATTATTATGATAATGAGCTTTTATCTATAAAATCAACTTCAAATACCATATTAATTAAGTGGTCTGATAAGGCTAAAACTTCAAAAGATATTTACGAGGGAAAGAATTGTTATCTTTTAGAAGAAGGTTTGTTTTTTTATAAAGAAAATCTAAATCCAACAAAATATGATGATTTATTAAACGATTATATGTATGAAAAAGACATTGTTAAAGAACTTGATGGGCATTTTGTACTCATCATTTTAGATAAACTTAGAAATAAAACAATTTTTATTAATGATGCAATTGGTTTACAACATTCTTTTATATATTCAAAAAATAATTTTACTGTAATATCTAATTCTTTGGTATTATGTTCACGATTTGGAGAAAAAGATTTAGATTATTTAGCTTGTAATGAATTTTTATCAACTGGAAATGTCTTTGAAGATAGAACCATCTTTAAAAATATAAAAAGAATTTCCGGGGGACATATTATTATTATATCTAATGGAGAAATTGTTAAACAAAACTATTGGTTGGGTTTATCTGAATATAAAACTAATTCTATAAAATCTAATGAAGCTATAGAATTAATCAGTACAACAACTGATTCAATTATAAAAACCTTAAAATATTATAATAATAATATAATTTGTGATTTAACGGGAGGATTTGACAGTAGGTTTTTATTATTATTTTTATTAAAAAATAATATAAATGCTACTTTTACAGTGTCTGGAGATCTAAATACAGCTGATGTTCAAATAGCAAAAATAATTGCAAATAAATTTGATTTGAAACTAAAAGTTATTTATTTAAATGATACTGAAAAATTTCTTGATAAAATAGAGTATCTAAGTTTTCTTACTAATGGAACAATGAGTATTCTTCCTTATTTAAATTCATATATATCACATATCTTATCTTATGAAAAAAATTGTATTCATATTACGGGTACAGGTGGTGAATTAATTAGATGGGATTGGCCGAAATATGAAGGTTTATTTGCTGGTCTTAGGAAAACAGTTAATACTAAAATTATAGTTAAAAGTAGATTTTCATCTGAATTAGTATCTAGAAAATATTTTATTGGAGAATTAAGAAAAGACCTCATTTTACATTTTACTAGGTTAGTTAATAGTATTTCAAATCAGTATCCTAATGTTAAAAATGTTCCAAAAGTAGATTTTATTTGGCTTATAACAAGATTACAGTGTTGGGGTGGAGCATTTAGAAATGCAAATACCCATATACAACCAATCATTACCCCATTTCTTACTCTTAAATTTATGCGTTCAGCATTCTCTATTCATTATTCATTAAAAAGAAGGCATTATTTAGTTAGAAAATTAATGTATGAAATGAATGAAGAATTGTCATCTATTGAAACTGAAATTGGAATGCCTTATCAGACAGTGGATTTTAACAATATAATTAAATTTTCGCAGTATTATTTAAAATCACTAAAAAACATAAATAAACTTAAAAAATTTATACCGTCTATTAATTCTATTCCCAATAATAGTGAAATAGATAAATACTTGAATTCATATTTTACTAATAAAGATTTCCATTTGTTTAAAACAAGTGAATTTTTTGATAAAAATTATATAGATGAACTTATTTATTTAGGTATGAAAAAGAACACAAATGAAAACTTGTTATTGTGGAGATTGTTAACATTAGAGGAATTCTTAACAAGATGTTCTCATTCATTCGATTATTTCAATAAATAATCTTTTTTATAATGCAATTTCAATAGATTTTATTAACCTTGTAAAATATAAGAAAATATTTAAACAAATTGGTAAAGAAATTATTTATAAATAAAAGTTTCAGATTGCTTTTAATATTGATAATCATTCTATTGTGGACTAATAATAAAATAAGAATGCATTGGAAATGTTAAATACTTTTTTCATTTCAGTTATATACTAATCTTATTTCATAGGTTATGAATAATATTTTGTGCAACAAGCAGTCATCAAAACACCCTTTTCTATCATCTATCTTCTATCTTCTATCTTCAATTTTCTATCTTCTTCCGACTATCAACTATCAATCATATTCCATTAGAAATTTGAAAATATGAAAGTATCTATTAAATCTATAATTAAGGGGTTACTCAGTTATACTCCATTAAAAACAGTCTTTGTTCGTAAAGGTACGGGTGGAACTGACTCTGCACGGTATTGTTATAGTGTTTGGTTAAGACATTTGGTACTATTAAATGAAAGTGGAATGAAAAATCACCCTGAAATAATAGCGGAATTAGGACCTGGTGATTCTTTGGGGATTGGTTTAGCTGCCTTAATTACTGGTGCAGAAAAATATTATGCTTTTGATGTTATTGAACACACAAATCTAAAATCAAACTTAAAAATATTAGATGAACTGATTGAACTATTTAATCAAAAGGCTGATATACCTGCTGAAAATGAATTTCCAGAGTTAAAGCCTCGTTTAAATGACTATAAATTTCCTACTAAATTAGTTAATAATTTAGCAAGCAAAGAAAAATTAGAGAAAATTAGAAAAAATCTATTAGGAGAAGATGATACAATAATTAAATATTTTGTCCCTTGGGAGAAATTTAATGGATTAGAAAATTCAGTTGATTTGATTTATTCACAAGCTGTTATGGAACATATTTCGGATTTACAAAATGCTTATAAAATAATGTATAAATGGTTAAAAAAAGGTGGATTTATTTCGCATCAGATAGATTATAAAGCACATGAGACCCATAAAATATGGAATGGTCATTGGAAGTATAACGATTTTTTATGGAAGATAATTATGCATGGAAGGAGTTATCCAATCAATCGTTATCCACATTCATTTCATGTAAGTTTAATTGAAGATGCGGGTTTTAATATTAAAAAAGTATTAAAGGATGAAAGATTTGATGGATATAAAATAAATCAATTTTTGAAACTTAGATATTTTATTGAAGAAGATTTTATAACTGCGAGTGCACATATAATTGCGGAAAAATAAAGATATGAAAACAGTTTTACATTTAGAAAGAAAATTTACATCTAAAACAGAAACTTTTATTGTTAATCAAGTAAATACGATAAAAAATTTTAATGTAATAGTTGCAACTATAAAGAATACTAAAAATTTAGAGTGTAATAAAAAGATATTAGAACCTGATAGAATTAGTTTTTTATCCAGAAGTGCTAAATATCTTTCAAGAAAAACCTTAATTAATTTATATGATAAACTTAAGGATGTAAAAATTGATTTAATACATACTCACTTTGTAGTAGATGCTATATACTTTAGGCGATTTACAAAGCTATTTAATGTCCCAAAAATTTGTTCTGCATATGGTTACGATGTTTCAAGTTTCCCAAATTATTTTCTTGATTTACCAAAATATTTTATGAAAAAAATATTTATGGAATATGATTTTTTTCTCGCTATGTCTGAGGACATGAAACAAGATTTTTTAGATCTTGGGTGTCCAGAAGAAAAAATAATAGTACATTATTATGGTACTGATATCAGAAAATTTTATAAACCAAGGTCTAATTATCAATTCAATGGGAAATTTAAGATCTTAAGTGTTGGTACTATTGAAGAGAAGAAAGCTCAACATTTAGTAATAGAAGCTTTAAATTTAATCAACCAGTATTTTCAAAATTTTGAATATCATGTTGTAGGTAGTGGAGACTATTTAGATTTATGTATGGAAAAAGTAAAAAAATATAATTTAACAGACAAAGTATTTTTTCATGGTTATATTCATTATAATGACAGGAGATTAATAGAGTTCTATAATAATTCTGACATCTTTATTTTGCCAAGTATAACATCAAAAGATAATGATAAAGAGGGAATTCCAGGAACTATAGTTGAAGCTATGGCGAGTGGTTTACCTGTAATATCAACTTATCATGCAGGGATTCCATCAATTATTGAGAATAGAAAGGAAGGAATACTTGTCAAAGAGAAAGATGTTCAGGGTTTGGCAGCTGCTATATTAGAATTGGCAAAAAATGAACATCTCAGAGAAAATTTAGGAAAGAATGCTCAAAAAAGAGCCATGGAAGAACTTGATCTTTATAAGGGGACAGAGAGACTAGAGAAGATTTATGAGGAAGTTATTAATTCGTGGAGAAGGTAGAGGACAGAGGGTAGAATACAGAAGAAAGAATACAGATAATAGAATACAGATAACAGAGGACTGGAGAATGAAAATGAGTTTAAAATGAGCAATTCAATCAAAAGTGTAAAAGATTTAAAAGTCTATCAACTTGCTTATAAATTGGCTTTAGAGATTTTTCAAATAAGTAAAGATTTTCCAAGAGAGGAAAAGTATTCTTTAACGGATCAAATTAGAAGATCGTCAAGATCAGCTGCTATTAATATTCGTGAAGGTTTTGCAAAGAGACATTATGAAAACATTTTCATTCTACACTTAGTGGACGCTTTAGGTTCAGCTGATGAAACAAGGGGTTGGAAAGATTTTGCATTTGAAGCTAAGTACATAAATAAAGAACAACACATTTATTTTAATAATCAATATAATCAATTAAACGCAATGCTCTGTAAACTTATTGAAAATTGGAAAAATTTTAAATGAATATTAAAGAAAGTAGACAAAATTCAGAAGACAGAAATCAGAGAAATTGAAAATAAAAGACAAATGAAAGAAAGCGGAATTCAGTTTTCTGACTTCCGACCTCTGTATTCGGTTAAAAAAATGTTAAAAAAAATATACAATAGCTTTCGAGATAAATTACCAATAAGAAGTAAAATTGCTTTATCAAGGATAGTTTTTAGATTTGCTAATAAACCCTTTTATGACCCTTCAAATAGAATTGAATTGGATAAAAGTATTGTTACTATTTCTGCAGATTTTGAGCTTGCATGGGCGTGGAGGTATTCAAAAAGACAAATTGATCCTATAGAAATGGCTCGACAAGAAAGAGAAGGATTTAATATTATATTGAGTAAATTGAATGAACTTGATATACCTATAACTTGGGCTACAGTTGGACATTTGTTTTTGGATGAATGTAAATGCGAAAACGGTAAAGCACATTCATCAATGCCAAGACCTGATTATTTTGAAAATGAATTCTGGAAATTTGATAAAGGCGATTGGTATGATATTGATCCTTGTGGAAACTACAAATCAAACCCAGAATTTTATGCACCTGATTTAATAGAAAAAATTTTGAATTCAAAAACGAATCATGAAATTGGATGTCATTCTTTTTCGCATTGTTCCTTTGATGAGAGACATAGTACACCAGATTTAATAGAAGCTGAATTATACGAATGTCAAAAAGCAGCAGATAGATTTGGAATTAAATTACAATCATTTGTTTTCCCGGGTAATTTTCACGGAAATTTTAATTTACTTGAAAAGTATGGATACAAAATTATACGATACAAAAGCAATGAAATGAAAGAAATTGGTTTCCCAGAGAAAGTAACTAACAATTTATATGCTATTCACGATTCTATTGCATTCGATTTGGCCGAAGAAGGTTGGGATTTCAATTATATATTATGGAAACTGAAAAAGTATGTTGATAAAGCAATTGAGAAAAAAGCAATCGCACACTTTTGGTTTCATCCATCAATTGAATACGAACAAATAACTAGCTTTTTATTTCCCTTTCTTGAATATATCAAAAAGCAAAGAGAAGATGGAAAACTCGATGTATTAACTATGAAGCAAATTTATAAACTTTATTCATATTATTAATCTATATAACTAAAAGTTAAATTATATGTGCGGAATATTCGGAGTATTTAATTATAATAAATTACCAGTAAATAGAGATCTTCTGAAAGAAGCAACGAATTTAATGAGTCATCGAGGTCCAGATGGAGAAGGTTTTTATTTTGATGACAAGAATGGATTGGGTTTTGGTCATAGAAGGCTTTCAATAATAGATCTACAAACTGGCGATCAACCAATGAGTAACGAAGATGGTACTATTTGGATTGTTTTTAATGGAGAAATTTATAATTATAAAGAACTCAGAGATGAATTAATTTCAAAAGGGCATCGTTTTAGAACAAATAGTGATACTGAAGTAATAATACATTCTTATGAAGAATATGGTTTAGATTGCCCGAACAAATTTAACGGAATATTTGCTTTTGCAATATGGGACTCAATAAATCAGGTTTTATTTCTAGCGAGGGATCATTTTGGTGTCAAACCATTGTACTATTTTGATGATGGGGATAAATTCATTTTTTCTTCAGAATACAAATCGATATTAAAGTATGTTGATAGAAAACCAATTATTGATGAAATAGGAATTGTCTTATGTCTGACATTCCGTCAAGTACCAGCACCGAATACATTGATAAAAGATATTAAAAAATTACCAGCATCATATTTTGCCTTAGTTAAGCGTACCAATTATTACACTAAATCATATTGGAATAAAATAATTTATGTTGACTATTCTAAAACTGAGAAAGAATGGACTGAATTGCTTACAGAAAAGATTGATAAAGCTGTTCGAAGGCAGATGGTTGCTGATGTACCCATTGGAATATCTTTGAGTGGTGGTATTGATTCAGGTTTAATTTTAGCGTTGATGAATAAATACTATGGTAAAGGTGTTCACGCGTTTACTATAGGTTTCGAAGGTGCCAATGAAAAAATAAATGAATTAAAATTAGCGAAACAAAATGCAGAAAGGTTTGATGCTGAATTTAACTATAGATTAATAGGTAAAAGTGAATATCTAAATTTTTTAGAGAATTATATCTGGCATTTAGAAGAGCCAGTTGGTAATGAGTCTGCAATTGCTTATTATTTTGTTGCAGAAATGGCGAAAGGGAAAGTTAAAGTTTTATTAAATGGTCAAGGTGCTGATGAACCATTCGCTGGTTATGATAAATATATTGGCCTATACTATGCGGAAAAATTTAATATTATACCATCCTTTTTTTATAAATTTGTGGGTAAGTTAATACCAGACCTTAGAAGGAGAAAACAATTAAACCAACTTTTTCAGATATCGAAATTTCAAAATGATTTGGATAAAATATTATTAGCATCCGAGATAGTTAACGAAAATCAGAGGTTGAAAATTTTCAACGAGAGTTTAAAGAATTATAGTGCAAAAGATATTTTTATTCAGGAGATTAAAAAATTATTAAATGAAAGAATTAAAGGTAATGTCGTAGAAAAAATATTATTTATGGACTTATTTTTCTTATTATCGGAAAATTTACTTTTAAGCGAAGATAAAATGGCAATGGCTGCTAGTATAGAAGCAAGGGTACCTTTTTTAGATATAGAATTAATCGAGACGGCAATTAGTATACCAGCTAAATACAAGA
>Ga0272449_1001895_pt1 | contig 20389 bp, 16 predicted proteins | sample YNPCB0241_FD_198679 | JGI IMG/M metagenome (GOLD analysis project Ga0272449, IMG submission 198679) | Hot spring sediment microbial communities from Yellowstone National Park, WY, United States - YNP-CB-024-1 | ecosystem: Environmental > Aquatic > Thermal springs > Hot (42-90C) > Sediment... | reverse complement strand
TATATTCTGACTCTCGAGATATTCATAGACTGGGGAATACAGACTTCGCGCCCTCTCGAGTTTGTTATCAGATAGGCTCGTCTTGAGTTTTGTATACTCGAAGTCTCTTGAACTCCCGAGAGGCTTCCCGTCGATTCCCCGTACTCCCCTCGTGACTACGAAGGCGTATCTGTTTTTGGGTCTCAGCACAAATCCATTCTCGGGTGTTGCAATGAGCGTATTGGAACTGATGTATTTGTCACCCTTTTTGACAAATCTCAAAAGTAGGGGGATCCTCTCACCTTTGTATTTGTTTTCTGTGATGTTGATGAGGAATACCGGTGATGTAGGCATTGTTGTCTCGAGTGTATCCTGAGGGAGTGAGTTTGTGTCTATCTCACCATCGAATTTTATGTATATTGCCCCCTGTGTGGAGAAGCCGGAAAAATTGTTTTTTACAGTCTCAATGTATGTATTGAGCATATCAATGTTCTTTGGATTTGGGAATCCGTCTATATTGAGTGTACCATCGGAGTTTATCAGAAGGTCTGACGGGAAGGGGAAGAAATAGAAGTTCTGCGGAGTCTTGTCCTCGGGTATTCTGAAGTATGCCTTTATACCTGCCACCTCCGAAATCCCCGTATCATCAAATTGATTTACATCCGAGATGTCCGCATCGGAGAGCACCGATATATCTCCTCCTGAGGGGGTTGCCGTATCACTGGAACAGTTCGAGAGGGAGATTGCCAAGAGAAGCATCAAGTTAGTTATCGTATAGAATCTGAATTTTGTAATTTTATACATAATAATTCCTTCCTGTGTAATTCTTACCATTACATATTCTGTCCACTTATCACAGACACAATAACTATCTGATAATATTACATAAAAACCTCTACTTTGCAATGGGTATTTTTTATACCCGAGGATGTGCTGGCAAAAAGGTGTATAAATAAAAGATAGAGATATTTGACAGTCTTAGTGCAACTAAGTATAATCCGATATATGGAGAGATACATAAGAATATCAGGGCTAATAATATTTCTTTGCTTGATGATAGTAGCCTGTACGCGAATAAGTGGTAGAGGAGAGGAGGGTGGGAATTGCTTTTTCAATGGGAGTTGTAATAAGGGATTGATGTGCAACAAAAAGACCTGGATTTGTGAAAAGTGGATAGGATGCTACAACTGTAGTGAGAATGCCTTTGAATGCAAGCCTGGTTACGGGAATTGTAATCATAATTGGAAGGACGGATGTGAGACAGAACTGAATAAAGTAAATAGATGTGGAACTGATTGTAATAATGCAGTAGTCTGTTCATCTGTCAATGGTTTTAATCCTGTTTGTGAAAACGGTATATGTAAATTGACTTGTAATCCTGAATATGCCGATTGTAATGCTAAGCCAGGCTATTCTGATGGATGCGAGAAGAAGATTGATGAAAAACACATATGGAGCAAGAGTTTCGGTGGAAGTGGATACGACACCGGTCGATTGGTTGCCATAGATAGCTCTAATAATATCTATCTGGCCGGGGAGTTTGAAAGTGCTTCTATAGAATTTAGTAGTAATAAGCAGAAGAAATTGGGAGAACAGGATATATTTCTTGCTAAGTTTGATAGCAATGGAAATCACTTATGGAGTAAGAGATTTGGAGGGAATGATAATGATCAAGGTTATTCCGTATCTGTAGATAGTTCAGGAAATGTGTATGGAACAGGATTTTTTGTCGGAGATGATACTGACTTTGGATTATGTCCTCTTCCAAATCTGGGAGGTGGAGATATCTATCTTATAAAATACAAACCGTAAAATTATTTTTAGACTTTTGGATTTTGGATTATTTGATTTTATGAACCTCTCATCAAAATCTTTACTCCCCTCTATTCTCTCTATCTTCTCTCCCCTCTCGACAACCAGTTCTTCTGAATTCTTCTCACTCTTCTTTATGAGTAGGAAAACTGAGAGGATAACTATAATTATCAAAATCACAACCGAGACAACAATCAACTTTTTCTTCGTATTCATCTTATCCTCAATCACCTAAATAAAATGGATGTATGGTAAGCAAGAAATGAGAATATTCCCACTTAGTATAAGGATGCTATGTATGTATAGGGTGTTAACTTCTCTTTGATTGAGGATTGGATGCTGGATTAAATGGTTGATTGGAGAGAGATAATTGCATAAGTGGGTGATACTCTCTCATTGAGATGTGTCTATCAAAGGTAGGACTCAGGGTGGCGTGGCTTAAAACAAACATTATCTTGTTTGAAATCGCGGTTTTATAGATCTGCTTATATCTTCAGACCTCTTTCTTTGGCCCATTCCTTGAATAGTTTTTCTTCATTAGGAGTTACTGATTTTGGTGTTCTCTCAATTACTTCAACTATATCATCTTTAGTAATCCGAGTTGCACCACTTTTCCTTCTATTAAATGCTTTAAATGCAGATTCTTCAAAAATATTCTCTATATCTGCACCAGAATATCCTTCTAATTTTTCCGCAATTTCTACAATATCACTGTCCTCTATTTGATGTGCTCTATTACGCAATTGTAATTTTATAATGTCTTTCCTCGCGTTTTTATCAGGTAATCCAATATAAAAAATCCTATCAAATCTCCCAGGGCGAAGAAATGCAGGGTCGATCATTTGAGGTTTATTAGTAGCCGCAATAACAACGATTGGTTTTATTTTTTGCTTAAATATCCTACTTAATTGGGCTAAAAGCACTGGAGTGATTCTTTGCATAACTGAAGAGGTCTGGTCCTCACGTTTACACAAAATCCATTCAGCCTCATCAAGAAATACCACTGCTCTGGGTTCTTTATCTAAAGCTGCAAAAATATTTTCTAATCTTTTTTCTGCTTCACCGGGATAACCTACAATGACAGATGGACTAATATCTATAAACTTAGCCTGAATACTTTTGGCAATAGACATAGCAATAAGTGTCTTTCCTGTACCAGGAGGCCCGAATAATAACATTCCGCCACCTATGCGAAGTCCTAAAGAATATGCTTTCTCCTCATCTTCAAAAGGCGCTATAATTCTCTGATAAACGAAATCTTTTACATCATTTAAACCTGCAACATCTTCCAATGCAGTCTCTGGGAATATACCTACCTCTTCGGGTTGAGGGACAGCCGCTCTTTGAAGTTCTGAAGTATCAAACAGAGACAAAACTTTTTCAGTAATTTCTGGCCCGTATGTGTTATGAGAAGGAACATAATATGGGTGAGGATCTCTTTTAATTTCTCTTAATTCTACAATTTGCCCTAACTTTTGTGTAGCTCCTTTAATCCTTTGTAAGTTACCAAGTAATTTCACCTTCACTTGAGCAGGGAAATTACCTTCCCACGCATCCGGGTCAATATTAAGCCTTGCTTCGCTCTCTGCTATAAAGATACCAAGAAGTTGATCATTTGAGACGTTCAGTAAAAAACCAAAATCTCCTTTCTTTATTGACTTCAAATATTGTAGACGCGATTCTATATCGCCAAATAAACCTTTTTTGATACATTCATTCTCTGTTTTATTTGTACATATCGCAAAAAAACAAGGAGGAATATCTCTCATATTTTCACCTCATCAAATACCTATCTATAACTATTTCATAACTAATTGGCAAAAGCAATATTATTCTGGATGTAATCTTGAGCCGATAATATGAAGAGAGGTTATAATAATTTCTCTTTTAAAAACAAAGACTCTCGTTTTTATGTTCTGTAACTATTTTTGTTTTCAATATATTAAGAAGCTGTGTCAAGAAAATGTTGATTCTATCAACACACCCCGTCTGCCTTCAGAAGACACCCCCTCTACGAGAGGAGAACTACTCCGTGTCAGTGGTCGGTGGTCGGTGAGTCCTTTTTGGAAACTCCATTTACGAGAGGGGAATTTACTTACCCATTTTCCACTTCCCACTTATACATTTTTATTCGTGAACCGTGTCGGTCTTCGGATCAATTCCTTATCGAAGGGTAATTTTGCTTACCAACTTTTCACTTAAATACATATCCGTTTCATATGAAATCTACAAACTTTAATAAGCAGCTATGATTGCCACCCGTGATTAAAATCTTTATGATATGCTTTTTATTTTCTTGAAAGGGTATGAGTTTTAATCTATTATTTGTAAGGCATATTTAGTTTGCCCAAAAGGAGTTTCTATGTGCAGACTTCTCGGAGTCGTCTGTAACAATCCTGACAGGCTTGGCTGCTTCTTATACAGCAAGAGGGATGTATATCGCCCCGACAGGGAGATGTCCTACGATGGATATGGTATGGGGTATTACAACGATTTCCGTGCCCTCATATTCAAGAAGCCTTTGAACAAGGCGAGGCTGGATAAGAGCTGCTACGATATAGCAAGGGATGTAAAGTCTGAGATGCTTGTTGTACATATAAGGAAGGCCGAGACAGCACTTTACAAGATAGAGAACACTCACCCCTTCAGATTCAGGAATTTCATATTCGCCCATATAGGTTCTATATACAACTTCTTCAATATCAACACGAAATTATATTTCAAGCTCCCCGATTTCCTGATGAGGAATATGCAGGGAGAAACAGATAGTGAATTGTTCTTCCACCTGATTCTCTCAGAACTGTATCGCTCCGGCGAACTCGACAATTCAGAGATCCAGGGGGAGGCGATTGTAAACTCCATAGTCCGTGCAATCAAGGTCGTGGAGGATATCTCCGGGGATCTCGACAGTAAGAGGAGTAGTTTTACCTCTATTCTATGCAATGGGGAGTATATGATTGGTGTGGCATATAAAGAGCCGTTGTACCTCGGGTCATTTAATTCGATACAGGATTGTGCGATATGTGCTAAAAAGACAAAGGGCACGGATACAGATATACTCGCAGAGCAGCACAAAAATTTTAAGGCGGTAACCCTCGTGGGCGGTACTGTAGAGGGATTGGTAGACAGGGAGAGATTACTACCCGACAAAAGCATTACCCTTATTTCAAGGGATTTGAATGTAAAATCTTTTGAGATATAAAGACATATTTACACCCGTCAGGGATAAGAGCAGGTGAGGATTATAATAGAATTTTTCACAGAGATTACTCAACCCACTATACAAAGGTATATTGTTGTGTTATTAGATAGGGAGTTATGCGATTCAAAATACTTATATTCCTGATACTGCTTGGTCTTGCCTCTATTGCCCTTGCCTACGAACAGGAAGAGGAAGAGACCCCTCAGAGTGAGGAAGAGATATGGGGTACCCCCAGGAAGGGGAAGGAGTCAGGTAAAAAGAGGGTGGAGGAGGAGGAAGAGGAGACACCACCCGGGGCATTTGAATATGCCGATGAAAAGGATAAGAAGGAGAGAAAGGAGAAGAGAGAGGAAGAGAGAGAGAAGAAGGTCCACGAAAGGATGGAGGAGGAGAAGAGAGAACAGAAGATAGTTGGAGGTTCTCTACAGCCCGATGCAGGCCCGCAGGATACCGGTGTAACTGCAAAAGAAAAAGAAGAAAAGGGTAAAGTAGAGACCGGGACAGTTGAAATGACACACCTTGTAATACCCCAGAAGAGGATGAAAGATATACAGGGGTTGTGGGCAGAGAGGCTCAACAATATCAAGAAGAGGGAATTCTCTCAGGCAGAGGAGAGGCTCAAGCAGATAATAGAGATAAAACTTGATAGCGGTATCCCAGATATACCACAGATATCGCTCTCCCTGATACTGGAGTCAAAAAATGCCCTCAGAGCAAATGACAATGTCTCGGCATTGAGATTATCTGATGCCGCCCTTGTGCTATCTCCCGATATTTATGAGGTCTGGTTCTATAATGCCTATATATATTGGACTACAAACAAGACAGACCTCTTCAAACCACTCCAGTTTACCCTTGGAGGACTCAAGAGGGCGTTTCTATCTATAGACACAGCCCCTCTTATATGGGGGAATGTCATTACCCTTATTTCGCTTATTATTGCTGCTTCGGGGCTTTTATATATTCTCTCACTGCTATTGAAAAATGCAAATAATATTCTGCACAACCTCTCTCACCTCTTCCCCTCTGGAAGGTCCCAGTTCATATCCGATCTGATCTGGATCTCCATATTCCTTATACTAATCCTGAAGTTTTTATCTGTCTTTCACTTCATATTTATAAGCTCCATCCTTATGTGGTTGTATCTGAAGAGGAGTGAGAGGGTCACCCTTGTTATCGTAATTATCTTTATATCCATTCTCCCGTATAACTTCAGTCTCTACAACAAGTTTCTTGATACACACAGGGGTGAGTCCCTTTATTCCTACAGGGCACTGAAGTTTGAGGATGAGGCTGCGATAAACAGATTGAGGTCTCGTGTTGAGTCGGGGAACGGAGATGATAAGGAGTACCTCACCCTTGGTCTGATTATGAAGAGGAGGGGTGAATTAGAGATCGCTGAAAAATTATACAAAAGGTCAATTGAGCTCAATGCCTCTAATGTAGCGGCCCACAACAATCTTGGGAATCTGTATCTAATAATGGAGCGATACGAAGATGCCCTTGCCCAGTACAATAATGCCCTCAATATAGAGCCCCGTTCAGAGATCGTCAGGTACAATATATCGAGGCTATTTTTGAGGAAGAAGGAACTGGACAAGAGCAACTCCGAACTGTTGGAGGCAAAGAGGTTCAACGAAGAGGTTGTAACTGAACTCCTCAAGAATTCGTCCTCGAGCATAAACAGATTCATTGCCGATATAGAGCCCTCTTTTGAGATAGATATCATCGAGATGCTAAAAGGTGGGGGCAGGCACTCCTCTGGACCCTATCTCCCCCTTGAGCATTATATAACCGGGGGGCTTATAATCTCTGACATCCCCTTTTGGTTAATTGTTATGGCAATAGCCATAATTTTCGTGAATCTACTCTCAAGGTACATATTCATATCCCGCTCCTGCAACAGGTGTGGCAAGCCGGTCTGCAAATATTGCAGTCCCGAGATCACGAGCGATGAGGAATGTTCTCAATGCTTCCATATATTTACAAAAAGGGATGTCTCTGACCCGAAGAACAGGATTGCCAAGGACAGAGAGATCTCAAACTTCCAGTTCCTGCACAATCTCACAATACGCCTGCTCTCACTCGTAATACCCGGGACATCTTATCTATGGTCTGGAAAGACACTCAAAGGTGTGATGGCGCTCCTGTTCTCTATCTCCGGTTTTATCGCACTCTTCCTATTCAATCGTCCCAATCCTTTGCCTTACTTTTCAACTACCGGTTTTGAGACATTCTTCAAGAGTCCATTTGTAATAGCGGGTATTATTGCATACCTTTTTAGTATAAGGGATAGTTTCAGGAGAGGATAATTATGGCACTTGCTGGTTCACTCAAGGATTTCAATCTCGCTGACATATTTCAACTTATCGCCCAGGAGGGGAAGTCGGGTATCCTCCATATAAAATCAGGGAGATTTATAATGAGGGTCTACTTCTTCAATGGCATGACAGTACGTGCAGATCTCTTTGAAGGGGGGAAACCCGTTGATATACTGCTGAATATGCTATTGAGGGCAAATGTAATAACTCCTAAGGAATTTCAGTATATTATTGATAAGAGGGGGAAGTCCCTCAGGAGGACGGAGGATATATTGCTGGATGAGAACTTCGTGAGTCGGGAGGATCTGGTACTTTTTATCAGGCTCAAAAACAGTGAATTGCTATACAAGTTGATGGGATGGAAAGAGGGGGAGTTTGAATTCGAACCTGCAGAGATATCCGTCAACTCTGCTTATGACTCTCCTCAGCCGACCGATGGTGTACTGATGGATACCTTCCGTGTGGTAGATGAATGGCCATCGATAAATAATGTAATAACCTCTGTGAATATGAAGTTTGAATTGAACCCTCAGGCGGAGGATTTTGAAAAGGTGGCAGAGAGTAATGAGTTCGGAGAATCGGAGAGGAGGGTATACAAACTTATTATAGAGAACCCCAATTACGATGTGCAGAAACTGATCGATATATCAAGACTTGGAGAGTTTGAGACCTGTAAAGCTCTATACAACCTCGTGAGAACGGGTATACTCATTGCAAAGAGACCAAGGCATCCAATCCCCTTTGACGCCCTCAAGGGAGGCCCACTTAATACGAGGAGGATAGTCATACCTTCTGTATTTATACTCAACACCATTCTTGGAATAACCGCCATTCTACTGGTTGTATTTTTAATCGCCGGAATATCTGTCAGGATAAGGACAATCAGAGCTGAAGGCCCAAATGCCGTGGTGAAGGCCTCCATCTACAGGAGACTCATCTCCGATATCAATATAGAGAGGATAAAGAACTCCCTCGATGTCTATAGATCCATACAGGGGAATTTCCCCGACAATCTTGAGACCCTGGTAAAAAGCGGGATGCTCGATGAGAGGGACATCTTTTACCCGTTCAGGTCAAAGTATATATATAACAGAACTAAAGATGGATATACTATAGAGAGCCCACTCTACTGAAAGGATAGAGATATGGTTGAGACGAAAAGGATAGAGATCTCCAGTATTGAGGCGGCGAGGCAGCTCTTCGTAAATCAGAACGAGATAGCAAACATAATGAAGAGGAGGCTCAATATACAAATAGATATTAGGGGTAATCAGATAATCCTCAAGGGGGATACAAGGGATACGGAGTTTGTCGAGAGACTTATAAAGGAGTTCTCGGAGATTATGAGCTCGGGTCTTTCTATAGGTCCTCAGGATATTGAATATGGGATAAGGATTTTGAGAAATAACCCCAGAATCTCCCTTGCCGATATTTATATGGATACAATACTCATCGCCTCAAGGAATAAGGCTATAACACCTAAGACCTTAGGTCAGAAGAGATATGTGGATGCCATAAGAAAGAATGATATAGTCTTCGGGATTGGTCCAGCGGGTACCGGGAAGACATATCTCGCAATGGCAATGGCGGTATCAGCCCTTTTGAATAAGTCTGTGAAGAGAATAATACTCACCCGACCTGCGGTGGAGGCAGGTGAGAGACTGGGCTTTTTGCCCGGTGATCTCGTTGAAAAAGTAAACCCATATTTGCGGCCCCTGTACGACGCCCTGAATGATATGATGGATTTCGAGAGGTCCCAGTCCCTCATCTCGAGGGGTATAATCGAGGTAGCCCCCCTTGCCTTTATGAGGGGACGAACCTTAAACGACTCCTTCGTAATCCTTGATGAGGCACAGAATACCACCATAGACCAGATAAAGATGTTTTTAACGAGGATGGGGTTTTCATCACGGGTCGTGATTACCGGGGATATCACACAGATTGACCTCCCCCCAAATGTTAAATCTGGACTTGTTGAGTGTATTGATATATTAAAGGGTGTAGAAGGTATCGAATTTTGTTTTATGTCCGAACAGGATGTGGTAAGACATCACCTTGTACAGGAGATAATAAAGGCTTTTGAGAGAAAGAGATAATGGCCTCTGAGATAAATAGAGAGAAGACACCTGCAATTCGACCATCCGAGTTTATGGAGAGGCACTCCAGGCTCATCGAATTCATCTCCTTCTTCATATCCATACTCTCCATAGTAATCGCCACCTCCCCGCTGATAAAGCAGATGGAACTCCCCTCCGATGAGCAGAGCATAGGTAAGGTATTCTCCTCTACTATTAAGGCCGATCGTGATTATGTAATTGTGGATGAGGATGCCACAAAGCAGGCGAGGGAGAACGCATTGAGGTCTGTCAAGCCCGTATTCCTGTTTGACGCCTCCCTTGCAGATACAATAACAGACGCCGTCAAAGAGGGTTTTGAGTTTATGAGGAATAGCATCCAGGTGGCCCTCTATCAGAGCGAGGACGGCAATCCAAAGGAGGTAGGTGTAAAGAAACTCCCCGAGAACCTGAAGAAGAAGGAACTGGAGACTATAAAGGAGGTAGCCCTATCCAGCAGGGAGGAGTTTGAGAAGGTGCTTGGTATAAAACTCAGTGACGAGGAGTTCAACAGGCTCATTGGTTTCAACTTCTCGAGAGACATTGAGGACGGTATCATCTCCATCATTCAGCCCATAATGCAGGAGGTCATTGTAGAGGACAAGAATAAACTCATTCAGGAGAAGGGCTCCGGAATACTCATCCAGCGAATCTATGTACGGGAACAGAGGGCTGAGGGGATAATCTCCTCTGTGACTTCCATCAAAGACCTGAATGAGATAAGAAAACTGCTGGAAAAAAAGGTCATATTCCTGCTTGCCGACTATAACAAGGATGAGAGGAGGTTGATTATATCTCTTGCCTCCAAATTGATAAGGCCAAACCTCATCTACAACGCCCAGGAGACAGAGAGAAGAAAGATGGAGGCCGTCTCTTCAGTTGCACCTGTGACCATCAATATAAAGAAAGGTGACATCCTCATCAGAGATGGAGAGAAGATAACACAGGAGCACCTGAAACTCTTTAAGGGGATAAAGCAGCAGTCCACCCGTGTGAGAGATATTATAATCACTACGGGGATTCTAATGTTTGTGATGCTGTTGATACTCGTACCCTACATCTTTGCAAGGGCGTATGTGAGAAAGTTTGCCCCGAGGACCAAGGATATACTCCTTATGGGGATATTGCTCACCTTCTCCGTTATCTTAGGAAGATTACTACTTACAGTTTATACCGCCCTGAGTGATTACTTCCCCCAGATCCCCCAGTATATATGGGAGTATATGATACCTTTCGCTGCCGGGTCTATGCTCGTCAGATTCATTCTCAACAGCGAGACCTCCTTCATCTACACTATTGTCATATCGGGATACTCCTATCTTTTGACAGGGAACGATATGTTCTATGGCTTCTACACCCTCATCGGATCTCTCATAGCGGCATACAGTGTCGCCCGCGCTACAACAAGGGCGATCATATTGAAGGGTGGGCTGTTGACAGGGGCTATGAACGCTATTATGGTAGTCATATTCGCGCTTATGCGAGGAGAACAGCTAAATACAACAGTCCTCCTCGGATGTACCTTAGGCCTTGTAAACGGGATTATGGTCTCGATGATCGTTACCTCGATTGCCCCCGTAATTGAGGTGGCATTAGACTATCTAACAGACATAAAACTTCTGGAACTTGCAAACCTCAATCACCCCCTTTTGAAGGAACTTATCGTAAAGGCCCCAGGTACATATCACCACTCCATAGTCGTCGCATCCCTCGTGGAGACGGCGGCAGAGGACATCGGGGCAAACCCGCTCTTATCCAAGGTGTGTGCCTACTATCACGACATCGGGAAGATAAACAAACCCGAATACTTCGGGGAGAACCAGAAGGATGGTATAAACAAGCACGACTCCCTGAAGCCCACAATGAGTGCTCTGATACTCAAGGCACATGTAAAAGACGGCGTGGAGATGGCAAGGGCATACAGACTGGGACAACAGATTGTGGATGTGATTCAACAGCACCACGGTACCTCTCTGATAAAGTACTTCTATCAGAAGGCCAAGAACCTGCAGGAGAGTGTAAATGAGGAAGACTTCAGGTACCCGGGACCGAAGCCTCAGACCAGAGAGTCCGCCCTCGTTATGCTCGCCGATGCTGTGGAGGCCGCAGCCAAGTCAGTACCTGACCTGGACGCCATAAGGCTGAGAGGGCTCGTACAGAAGATCATCAACTCCATCTTCAAGGACGGACAGCTCTCAGAGTGCGATCTTACATTGAAGGATCTGGATAAGATTGCCCGCGCCTTTATCAAGGTGCTGGATGGGATATATCACCAAAGGCCGGAATACTTTGAGCCTGCTGTAAAACAGGCAGATTCACAGAAGAGACAACAAGATGAGAAGTCAGGTAACAACGAGACAGATAGAGAAGAGGATACAGAGGATAACGACAGCGATCTTAAGAGACTTGGGCTTTGATCTCTTCTCTGTATCCTATCTCCTCTCAGACGACATATATATAAGAGAGCTCAATCGCAGGTATCGCAAGATAGATAAGGCCACAGATGTCCTCTCCTTCCCCCTATACCAATTCTATAGGGGGGAACTTATGGAGCCCATACTTGTTCATGAAGAGACCGTCTTACTGGGGGATGTAGTAATCTCCCTCGATACAATAAGACGCCGCACCTCAGGCAGGGAAAGAGAGTTCTACAGATATCTGTTGCAGGCGGTCATACACGCCATATTGCACCTTGTGGGCTATGACCACACCACACTGAAAGAGAGAAGGGTAATGAGAGAGAAAGAAAGAGATTTGTTCAATAAATTCAGAGAGGTATTTGATGTATGAGATTAGCGATTATAACAATTATACTTTTGATGGCACTTTCGGCATCTGCAGACCAGAGAGAATTAGCTCAGCCAGCAGACAATTATAACCATCCCGCTTACAAGCCCAAAAGTTATGCCATAGCAGTACCTCTGGCTTTCTTTGCAGGATTCGGCTCGGGACACTTTTATGCAAAAGATATCTGGGGAGGGATAAGGTATATTGCCTATGATACGGCGGGACTCGGCCTCGGCTTCCTCACCCTCTATCTTGACGATTACTCTGAGAGGTCCATAATCTTTGCAGTCGGTCTATCGGTAATCAACAGGATATATCAGGCTGTAAGTGCTGCAGAGTCGGTTTACTATTATAACAAGAATCCCCTCTTAAGGGAACTCGATATATTCGATTCTGAGAGAAGATCCGAAAGTCTGGTTATGAAGGGAGGACATACGATAGATATTACCCTGCTGACATTTTGAGGATTTTATATGAACACCTCTGATACAACTCTCGACAGCATCTTCGGCGGTAAGTTAAAGGTATATCAGCCCAAAGACGGATACCGCTTCAACGAGGACTCCATACTGCTTGCCGATTTCAGCTGTAACGCAAAAGGGGTCGCCATCGATCTCGGGACGGGTTGCGGTATAATCCCTATCGTAATGGCATTTAAGTCCAGATCCCTGGAGAAGATATTCGGCGTGGAGATTCAAAAGAGGCTCACAGAGCTGGCTATGGAGAATGTGAGACTGAATGGATTTGAGGAGAGGATAAGTATTATCAGTCAGGACATAAGGCATCTGAAGGAGAACTTCCCCCCTCAGTCTTTTGATGTAGTAATATCAAATCCCCCGTATATGCAGGTAGATAAGGGGCTGATCAGCGCCGCCTCGGAGAAGGCACTGGCAAAACACGAGATACTCCTCAGAATACAGGACATACTGAACATCTCCCGATATCTCCTGAAGTCCAGAGGGATATTGAAGCTCGTATATCCCACTATGAGGCTTGTAGACCTCTTCGTCCTTATGCGGATGAGGAAGATAGAACCCAAGAGGTTGAGACTCGTATATCATAAACCTGAGGCTCAATCCCACATCGCCCTCATCGAGGGCCTAAAGTTCGGGAAGTCCTCTCTGGAGATTCTACCTCCACTCATACTGTACGACAGCAATGGCAGACCAACAGAGGAGTACAAGCGTATATTCGGTGGATATGTTCTGGAGTAGCATATGTCTGACAAAATGAAGGTAGTCGTTGTAGACGACGACGAGAATATCCTTCTCGTATTTCGCGGGATATGCAACAAATTGGGCTATGAGCTCAAAGAATTTTCGAGCCCACTTATTGCCTATGAATATCTGAAGACCAACGAGGCGGACCTCTGCATATTTGATATAAATATGCCAGAGATGGATGGGATAGAGCTTATGAAGGGGCTTAAGGGTATTTTGAAAGACACCGTATTCATCATTATGTCTGGCGTCGCCACCGTTGAGAACGCCGTCTCTGCTATGAAGGAGGGGGCATATGACCTAATACAGAAGCCCTTCAGTAGCCTTGAATATCTCATATCCGTAATGGACAGGGCCCTCGAGAAGCGGCGACTTGTAAAGGAGATAGACAGACTTCGTCTTCAGTTATCACAGGAGAGCGGCTTTTGCGGTATAATAGGGAGATCCCCTGCAATACTTAAGGTGTTCGATATAATCCAGACAGTTGCCTCCTCCACCTCAAGCATACTTATAACCGGGGAGAGTGGCACCGGCAAGGAGCTCGTAGCGAGGGCGATACACTCCCTTGGTAACCGAAAGGACAGGCCGTTTGTGCCCATCAACTGCTCTGCTATCACCGAGACCCTCTTTGAGAGTGAGCTCTTCGGGCATATCAAGGGTTCATTTACAAACGCCTTTGATAACAAGAAGGGACTTCTGGAGGTAGCCAGCGGTGGAACTGTCTTTCTGGATGAGGTCGGGGATATCCCCCTCTCCATACAGGTAAAGCTCCTCCGGGCAATACAGGAGAAGGAGATACGAAGGATAGGCTCCACTGAGAATATAAAGATTGATGTGAGGTTCATCTCAGCCACAAACAGGGACTTAAAGAGGCTAATCTCAGAGGGAAAGTTCAGGGAAGACCTGTACTACAGACTGAATGTGATAGAGATAGATATGCCGCCTCTGAGGGAGAGGGACGGAGACATTGTAATACTCGCCCACTATTTTTTAAACAGGTATGTGAGGGCGATGAATAAGGAGATAAAGGGCTTCTCCCCCGATGCCTTAGTTGCCCTCGAGAATTACCCCTGGCCAGGAAACATAAGGGAGCTGGAGAATGCCATCGAGAGGGCAGTGGTGATGTGCCGTTCAGAGGAGATTCAGGTCTGTGATCTGCCTGAGAATATTACGCGCAGGATCACCTCAAAGGATATTCCATTATTCGACGAAGATGATAGTTATATCGATGCCAAGAGGAAGATAATAGAGAGTTTCGAGAGAAACTACTTTATAAGGCTTCTTGAGCGGTGCAATGGAAATCTTTCTAAGGCTGCGGAGATAGCGAAGATGGACAGGAGCAATCTGAGAAAACTCTTGAAGAAATACCCCGATGTCTACAATAGATTCAAATAAGACCCGGAGGCTCAGAGAGGCTTTGAAAGGGATATTTGAGGAGAGTGGATTACGGCCAGAGGAGATTATGCGGATGGTGGAGTACGGGAGTAAAGGCTACAACACCCACTTTAGTCCCTATCGAAGAGAGGGTTTTGAGGTATCCTATGCCCTCTACTTTCTTCCCGAGCACATCCCAAAGGTGTTCATACTACTCAATGAGTTACAGAAAAGATTCACTGACAGACTCAGGGCTATAGAGGAGATAATAGATGTGGGTTGTGGTGCCGGAACTGCGGCCATCGCATACAGCATATTCTTTGAAGAGACAGGACAGCTCCATTTAATTGACAGGGACAAAAGATTCTTAAAAGTCGCAATGGATATACTTAAGAGATTCAATATGGAGAATGTAAAGACAACAAGATGTGATTATGTAAATTCAGATATTGTCTCAGCCCTTCCATCCCTCTACTTCTTCACAAATACAATTTCCGAGAATATCAATAGGCTCGATAGAATAGTCTCCCTTATAAACAGGATTCTTGTGCGGCACAGTAGTAATATGATTGTAGTTATCGAGCCACTGAGCAAGAATGGCAGAGATGCAATGATTAAATTGAGAAATGAATTTGCAGACAGGGTACTTATGCCCTGCATATCCCCGGGTGCCTGTCCGTTGATTAAGTCAGATAACTCTGTCTGTCAGTACAGTATCAGACAGGACATCTCAAAAAGTCTGGAGGTGGTTGTCTCCTCGACTCACCGAATGGCAAAATTTTATTACCTTGTATTATCCAGCGAGATGCCTGAGAATCAGAGTAATCTCTTCCGCATACTTCAGTATCCCTCGAAGAGACCCTATGGATTCGATATAAGAGTCTGCAACCAGAAGGCTATTGGGGAACTGAGAATAAAGACCTCCAGTAGCCTCGAAAACTCCATCATTAATCAGCTATCTCCGAATGATGTAATATCTCTGGATCCATCTATAGAAATCTCTACAAATCGCCCTGTAGATTTTGCAAGATTCAAAACAGGTCTAATTCGGTTATAGCCTTCTCGATATGTGAGTACAAAAAGAGAGTCTCAGTATTCTCCCTTAGAGGGTCTTAGTACCTTATTCTCGTAGATCCTCAGATTGATTTTATTACAATCCGTTTTAGTTCCTCTATTTGAGGATCCTTGAGGGGGATTGGTTTTTTACCTATCATAAACAGTCTCAAGGATATATCTGCCGCCTTGTTGGCTATATCTATATGGTCGAAGGCAGAGTAAACATCCCTTTCTATAGATAATGCCCCGTGCCGCTCCCATATTATGACTGACTTCCCCCTTTTTATACATCTTACTGTAGCCTCCGCCAGTCTCTCTGTCCCAGTAGTCTCGTATTTTACAAACCCAATTCTGTCAGCGAGGTTTATATAGACCTCCGGATGGGCACTGTATAGCAAACGGGAAAGTCTTGCATCTGAGTGATAACTCTGTATATGCGAGAGGGTTATCAGTTCAGTCGGATGGGTATGCAACACCACCCTGTATTCTGAATTCATCTCCCGTAAGACATTGTGAATCAAGAGGTGTGAGGCAAACTCAGATGTAGGTCTTATGCCCTCTTTATAATTGAGCACCTCATAACCCCTTCCATCCCTGTCAATACGAACAAGGAGCAGGCTCGTAATCCCCTTTGCAATATCCCTGAATCTGCTCCCCGAGGGTGTAATCAGAAGGTATCTTTCCCCCAGAGCCTGAACTCTCTTTTTCAAGACAAAGTGTCTCCCCTTCCCTCCTCCTTTTATCTCCTCTGTGACATCTATGGAGAGATTCCCTGCGTTCTTCTCAGCCCATCCACGCTGAGACAAAAGATGAGATACCTCCTCAATACCCCTTATGAGGTAGCGAGGTATGTTATCAAGCATAAGTCTATCCCCTGGAGCCCGAGATGAGGTTTTTGATGCCCTTCAGTTTCTCCCTGAAAGAGGACCGCCTGTCGATAAGTCCTACCATAGCAAAGAACCTGTTCACCTTTTCCATCGAATAAGGATACCAGACCATATTCTTCATAGGGATCACTTCGTAGTTTACATGATATGCCTGACAGAGGTCCCTTAGCCCATCGTCTGAATGAACTCTACCTATGCCGCTCTCCTTGACACCCATCCAGGGAGTCTCGGGGAATGCGTGGGTCATAAGGGCGTCATTTATCATAACCGTCCCTGCCTCCAGCCTCTCAGCAATCCTCCTTCCCCTCTCCTGATCGCGAGTATAGACACAGGCCGTGAGCCCATAACAGGAGTTATTGGCCCTCTCTATCGCCTCGTCTTCAGTCTTGAACTTCATAATCGGGAGCAGCGGACCAAAGGTCTCCTCACAGGATGCGGGCATAGAATCGTCTACATTTATCATTACAGTTGGTTCAAAGAACATCTCACCAATTTTACTCCTCTTCCCACCTGTGAGTATAATGGCGCCCTTCGCCTTTGCGTCCTCGATGTGCCTCTCCACCACCTTTATCTGATTCTTATCCGTCATCGCCCCGATATCTGCATCGGGATTCTCAATGGGGTTATCCTGTCTGAGGCTCTTTGTTATCTCCACCACCTTCTGTACAAAGTCGTCGAATATGCCCTCGTGGACATAGACCCTCTCGATGGAGGCACATATCTGTCCGGAATTTGCAAAGGCTCCCCAGACCACAGAACGGGCTGCTGCATCAAGGTCCGCATCTCTACATACAATCGCCGCATCCTTCCCGCCGAGCTCCATAGAACAGGGTATTAACATCTTACCACAAAGAGATGCTACCTCTCTCCCCACCTTCGTAGAACCCGTAAAGTTTACATAGTTGATCTCACCCGTCTCTATCATCTGAGAGCCGAGGGAGCCCGGACCTGTGATTACCTGGAAGATATCCTTATTCAATCCCGCCTCATCAAAGAGTTCCCTCAGTTTTACAGCGATAAGCGGCGTGAGAGAGGCAGGCTTATGTATTACCGCATTGCCGGCTATCAGCCCCATAATCACCTCACCTGCAGGTATGGAGAGGGGGAAGTTCCAGGGGGATATGACGAGGATTGTGCCCCGGGGTTTGTAGTGGATATAACTCGCCCTGTTCTTGAATACTGCTATAGGGATCTTGCGCGGTGCAAGTATCCTCTCGGCGTTTCTTGCAAAATACGATGTCAGGTGCAGTACAGGTATAATTTCAAACATATAGGCTTCGTATATAGTCTTACCATTTTCAGAGGAAATGAGCTTTGCTACCTCCTCTGCCCTGTTGTAAAGTACATCCGCAAAGTCGAGCATTTTTTCGCATCTCTCGGCAATAGATAGGGAGCCCCAGTATTTCTGAGCCTCCTTTGCCCTCCTGATTCCATCCTTTGCCTCCTCGAGGGTAAAAGACTTGACCTCACCTATCTTCTTCAGTGTCAAAGGACTATATACCTCGATGACATTTGACTTCTTCTCAGAACTCATAATGACCTCCTTATACAGGCAGTAATAATATTTGAGTTTGTTAGATAAGTCAATAAAGTTTATTTTTTTACCTAATCTGAGCGATTTTTTTAAAGGACATATGAAAATCCGTAATTACAAGAAAATTGCTGGAATTGATTGTTAGTAATACCGATATGTTTAAAGAATCGCACAATTTAGGTTGAAAATTTTTGTACGGGTTTGCCGATAGATATTTCTAAAGTAACATAGCCCAAAATTTTAGTTGCAGGCACAGTCAATGAGTAGTATACAGTTGCCTATGATTATGCAAAGAGTTAGTTTTAAGGTCTTATCTCTTGTTTTGTTGTTGCAGCCTCTTTCTCCAGTTGTTCTCTTTTCCGGAGAGCTGGATTATGATGAGGTGATTATAGAGAAGGCGAAGCTCAGCTATTTAAACAGGAATTATAGAGAGACCCTCGAACTCTCCCTGAAGATACTCGATAAGGAGAAGACTAATCTGGATGCCCTCCTGTTGTGTGCTGAGTCTGCTTATAACCTTAAGGAATATGAGAGGGCCAGGGGCTGTTTTGAGCAGATATTCCATATCTATCCCGGGATGAAGGAGGAGTATTCTAAGGACTATGGTATAGTCCTCTATAGAAGTGGCAGGGTTGAAGATGGGGAAAGGCTTCTTAAAACCGTCTTTGAGAGGGATAAAGAGGACGAGGTTGTGAGGTATTATTTGGGCGAGATCTTAATGAAAAGAGGAGAAGAAAGGGAGGCGGAGTCACACCTGAAGTTCGTATTTGAAAAGAGAGGTGAGTTTTTCATACCCGCAGGGGTTCTCCTCTCAGAGGTGTATATAAAAAGAGGGGATGAAGAGGGCGCTAGGAGGATATTAGAGTTGCTCGAAAAGGAGAGTATGAGCGAGCTATCCCCTCAAATAATAAGAGGTATCTCCCGAAAAATAACCACAAGGAAAGAGTACTATAAGAAACTCACTATGGACCTCTCTATAGGGGTAGGGTATGACACAAACAGTACTTATATAACTGAGATAGAGGATGAGAGAGAAAAAGATCGCGATTCTGCCTTTTCCCAGCTATCTTTGGAGATGGTATACAATCCTGTTATTGACGCCAGAAAGAGGCTGTATCTCCAACTGGACTTTATTAAGAGTCTCTATTTTGAAGAGTATGCAAGGCAGTTTGACAGACTTGTTCTGAATCCGAAAGTGGGGTATAAATTATTCATCGATGATCTGCGCAGGACACAGATTGGATTTGGCTATGAATACTACAACAACTTCTTCTCTGGCGGAGAGCGGGTAGGGTTTAATGAGTTCGGGTCGTATTATCAGTCAAATGGTGTATTCGGGGAGGTAAACAGGCGGTTTGAGCATTTCACCGGTGTAATCAGAGATGACTTCTCCTTTGTAGAATATGAGGACCATAACAGGAGTGCCTTTGAGAATAGACTTATCCTCTCCATATCAACGCCGGTGCTGAAGAGGGGTAATATATTTGCCTCCTTTGTATTCGGGATAAATGATGCAAGACTCAATATTTATGACTACTACGCCTGTGGAGGGAATGCGGGCTTTCAGATACCGTTTTCGAAGAATATTACATTTTATGGTATAGCCAGTTATGAATACAGAGGCTTCTTCGATAATCCATCAGACAGAATAGATAAAGTCATCTCCTCCGCTACAGGGCTGGAATATCTTTTCTCTAACAGATATTATATTAGCATAGATGGAAGTTATCTGAATATAGACTCAAATCTACCCCAGTATACATTTGATAAAGGTGTGGTATCATTCAGGACGGGCTTTTATTATTAAAGTCTAATATATTGAAATGACCCGTGTTTTTACAGGAAGATCTGGAACATTTCTTGAATATCTCGATACACCCGGAGGTATCCCTATGAGAAGGCTATTTGTTTTATTCTCAATTATACTCATCCCGGCTGCATTGTACGCAGAAGAGAGGAATGTCGGGGTTGTGTCGGATATAGAGGGGGAGGTGAGTGTTGTGAGGAACGGTGTCACCAGAAAGGCTGGTATAGGGATGTATATAGAGGTTGGTGACAGGATTGTTACTTATGCGGACTCCCGGGTAAAGATAATGATGATGG
>Ga0272449_1001894_pt1 | contig 20397 bp, 16 predicted proteins | sample YNPCB0241_FD_198679 | JGI IMG/M metagenome (GOLD analysis project Ga0272449, IMG submission 198679) | Hot spring sediment microbial communities from Yellowstone National Park, WY, United States - YNP-CB-024-1 | ecosystem: Environmental > Aquatic > Thermal springs > Hot (42-90C) > Sediment... | reverse complement strand
GGGGAAAGCCATGTTTCGAGAGTGGTGCGCGACCACGGTGGGCGGGCGATCGCGCATCCGTGGTTGGAAGTTCGACATCGAGTGGCGAAAAGTCGGATGACGGTCGAGTACCTGGAGCGGCGGGAGTTTTTGCAAGGAATTTCCAATTCCTATACGGACATCCGACGGACTGGCCAACCGTTCCCGTGGGTTCGGTTGTGCTTGCGCCAGCTTCGATGCTGGCTGGGGACCGTCCGTAATCCCCGTCGAACGTTGGCCGAACGAATCGCTCGGGGCTTGGTCCGCGGCTATCTCGCTCATCAATTCGCGGCGCGGAGGTCGGCACAACTTCGCGAGTGGATTGCGCGGCCCGATTACCTGGGCCAGCGCGCTCTTCTTCCGGGTTGGCGAGAGGTCTGAATGACTCCACGCATTGCGTTGATCAGTTATTCCGGGTACGACGCCGTGTCGAACCCACTCCTTTACACGGCAGAATTTTTGGCATCGGAGGGATGGACCGTGGATGTGTATGGGCGCTTGACCAACTTCATGCCCGCCCCTATCTTTCGCACGCCCGCCATTGCCTATCACGGAATGGAATTGCGGCAAAAGTCCCCGCACCGGTTCGGGCTTCTGTGTATGGCCCACTGGGTGCTGCAGGCCGTACACGTTCATGGCCTGCGCGCGGTCCTCGGCTATGACCCGGACGGTTTGATACTCGCGGCGATCATCGCATCGCGGCTCGGGGTGCCCTATATGTACCATTCGCTGGAGCTCTATATACCCCCGCCGAGAAAGCGGCTCATGTTGTGGTTGAAGAAGCGAGCAGAAATCTGGCTCGCGCGGCGAGCCGCTTGGGTCATCACTCAAGATCCGTTGAGAGCGGAATGGATGATTCAGCATCTCGGTCTGCGCGCGGAACGAATGGTGATCGTGCCCAACTGTCCACCGATGCCTGCCACGCCTGGTCGGGGCGATTGGCTCCGCCGCACCCTGGGGCTCGCGCCGGACCAGGTGATTGTATTGAACGTGGGATCCATGATTCCCCACCACATGGCCGGACGCCTAGCCGAGTCTGCCGCGACCTGGCCCGAAGGATTCGTGCTGGTTCTGCATGGCTGGTTTCCGGACCCAAAGGAGAAAGCTCGGTGCGAACGGGCCGCTCAAGCGCATCCGGACCGCATCAAAATCTCCACCCAGACGCTTCCGCCCGATCAGAAGGATGAAATCTACCGTTCGGCCGACATTGGGTTGGTGTTCTACGAGCCTTGGGACGACAACCTCCGTCGGGTGGCAGGGGCATCAGGCAAGCTGTTCGATTTCATGCGCCATGGCGTTCCTGTGGTGGTACGACGCTTGCCCGGTATGGACCGGTTGGTGAAGGAGCCTGGATGGGGCGTTCTCGTGGAGTCACCCGACGAACTTGGCGCTGCCCTAAAGTATGTTTGGACACATCGGGCTGAGCTAAGCCGAGCATCGCTCCGTGCATACGAGACGCTCGGTGGCTCTGGCGCGTATGCTCAGCTGCGCACTGCGACCAACTTGCTTCGGGACTCCGGACCCAACATGGGCATTGCAGCGGGGGGCTCAAACGCGTACAGTAGATCTGTGTTCTGTAAGCGCCACTGACGGTAGACACGAATCGGAGATCGTGAAGTTGTTGAGGACATGAACCAACGCTGGCTCACCACGCTGGTTGTTTTTCTGCTGGGCGCGTTTACCGTCGCGTACATTGTCACGCACCCTCTCTCCTTGTTCGGTATCCTACTCATCGGTGCCGTTCTCGGACTGATGCTGATTAGCCGACCCCAGTTGCTCTTGATGGCGGCGCTGGCCAGCGGCGATATGGGACTCATAATTCCGTTTTTTGGAGGGCTCGAACTTCAGTTGGCGTTGTTCGCTGCGCTGACCGTGTACGGAATCATGGTCAGCTCGGTCCGAAAACAGACATTCTCGATGCCCCAAAGCCTTCGGTTCTTGATGGGGTTCGCACTGGTGGTCTTGGTGGTCGTCCTTGTTCGAGGGATCGGGTTCCGCGTTCTGGGATCTCAAGCGTTTGGTGGGAAAGACTATCTCCGTATCTTTTTGCCCATCGGCGCGATATGGGGGGCACTGAAAGTGCCGATGACCCCGAAGCAGGTCAAAACGGCGGCGCTCCTTTACGCCTTGGCGCCCATCGTGCCGTTCATGCTGCAAGTCCTAGTGCTCATCCAACCTCGAGTCGCCTCGATCTTTGGCGCGTTTGTTCAACTTCAAGCGCAGTATTTGTTCGAGGCCCTCGGTGATCCCATGGCGGGTGCCTCCACGGGTCTCGCACGGGTCCATGCCGGCTCGCGTTTGGCCAGTGGTATCTGGTTCGCGACCTGGTGCGCGTTTGGGCTACGCGGCGGTAGCTATAGGAAGAACTTGTACTTGGTCTTGCCGACAGTGCTCGTCCTGTCTGCACTCAGTGGGTTTCGAGGTAGCTTTGTCATTCTGACCGCGACGACGGGACTTTTGCTGTTTCTTACCTCGCGCAATAAGATCGCGTTCACGTTGATCGGCATGGCCACCGCGGTGTGTGTATACGTGGGCCTCACGGTCGTGGGACCGTCGCTTCCGCTGAACCTTCAACGGACGCTGTCGTTCTTGCCCAGGATTGAGTGGGACCCCCGGGTGGTCAGCTCCGCGGCCGCAAGTGTAAATTGGCGATTGGAATTGTGGCGGTACGCGGCGCGCCACATTCCGGACTATCTCTGGATCGGGCGCGGTTTGCTCTTGGAAGACGTGTACACCGTTCACGCATGGCGTCCTTGGACCTACTATACGACCCCTGAATTCTTTTACGCGACGCATTCCTACCACAGTGGGCCGCTATCGCTCCTTCTAGATACCGGGGTGGCGGGGCTGCTGCTGTTCTTCCTGTTCCAAGTGAACGTCGTTCTCGAAGGCTGGCGGTGGTGGCGCCGCACAGTCACGAACACCCACAATTACTTTTTCCGTGCGGCCTTGCTCTTGGTGACGATCTGGGCCACCGTGAACTTGATCGTCTTTTACGTGATCTACGGTGATTTGAAATACATGCTGACCAACTGGGTGATCATGGCGATTCTGATCCACTTGACAGGGCGTGCCTGCGCGGCCGAGCCGGTGCCGTCGGCTTATACAGCGGAAGTGAAAACTCGAAGCTCCAAGCATTTTGCACTCCAACCGGTTCCCATGCCGGCTGTGCTTTCCGCGCGAATGTAGGACAGATCGGTCTGGTCTGCCCTGGGTTGAAGGGCCACATGAGCCTTCAGCGGATCGAGATCCAGGCGATCCTCGCCGCTGGGGTGGCACTTCATCCTTCTGTTGCATTTCAAAGATGGAATCACGTGTAAACATTCTTTGGCTAACGCCGTTCAACTTACGACTCATATTGGATAGGATCACTTGGCGCCGAGACCGATGTCGGGTACACACGCATGCAGGGTCCTGGGTTGTCAATCTCGCCGCGGAATTGGCCCGGTCGGACGAAGTGAACCTGACGATTCTCACAGGCACGCCATACGTGCGAGGAGTCCAAACGGCCGAGTGGTCAGGCGTGAAGATCGTTCTGGTCCCCATCGGCATTCCCGGCGTTGGGCGAGGTTGGCCGCCTCAGTTGCCGTTGGACGCCCTCATAGGGTATCCGTACGAGCGGTGGCGGGTGGGGCGGATCGTGCGGCAAATCCCTTCAGATCTGGTTCATGTTCACGGCACAGAGCACTTCTATGGGCTCGTGGCCGCTCGAATGAGTCGGCCATGGGTCGTCTCGATCCAAGGGATTCTGGCCGAGGTGAAGAAGTGTACAACCTCGCGCCGACTCCATTGGGGGGCCCGGTGGGAACGCCAAGTTGTGCGAGCCGCGCGTTGGTTTCTATGTCGGACGAACCTGGATATCGGGTTCGTTCAATCGAACAACCCTTCGGCTCGAATATTCGATATTGCCGAGCCCGTCAGCCGGGTGTACTACGGCCCTCCGTGGGACTGCGTTCGTACCCCGCGCATTCTCTTTGTTAGCATAGGACTACCGCCGTGGAAGGGTTGGGACCTGCTTTGGAACGCGTTAGAAATGGTTGCGAGGCAGGTTCCCGAAGTTTGTCTGGAGGTTGTGGGACCCGTGCCACCGTCCGATCAAGCGGCCGCACTATCCCGTGCGGCCAACCTGGGTATCACTGTGCGCTTTCACGGCTACTGCACGCCCGAGCAATTGGCGCGGTTGCACCGCGAATGCCGAGTGTTTGTGCTTCCTTCTCGGATCGAAAATAGCCCGAACGCTCTGGCTGAGGCGATGGTATCTGGCATGCCCTGTGTGGCGTTCGCCGTCGGCGGTGTTCCTTCCATGATCCAAGATCGCGTAACGGGACTTCTGGTTCCACCCGAAGATGTCTCGGCAATGGCCGCCGCCATCGTCAGGGTGCTGAAGGAGGACGACCTCGCAAGTTCGTTGGGCAAAGCCGCAGCAACGATGGCTCGCAGTCGTCACGACCCAGCGAGGGTTGCGAAACAAGTCATCGCCGCCTATCGTGAGATCCTGGCCGACACCCAAGGGCCGCCATGAATGCCATCCTGCTGATTCGCGCATATGATCGCTTACTGAGAATCGGATCCGTTGTGCTCGGAACGCTGCATGCCCGGTGGTGGTTTTGGTTACAGGGATGTCCAGTTGGACCTGGTCTCCGGGTGGACGGTTGCCTGATCGTTCGCTGCAGTCGACCGGGCGCTATTCGAATTGGTCGAGGTTGTCAGTTCAAGTCCCGTCGCGGTTCCAACCTTGTGGGCGGCACGGGACCATGTATCTTGCAGGCTGTCGGGAGCGGAACCATTGAAATTGGGGATCATTCTGGAATGTCGTTCAGTGTGGTCTCCTCACGGTGTCGAGTTCAAATTGGCCGGCATGTGATGATCGGTGGCAATGCCCGCATCTATGACCACGACTTTCACTCCAAGGACCCTTTTCATCGCCGATCTGGGGCTCTGGACCAAGCCCACATTCGCAGTGCACCGATCGTCATTGAGGACGATGTGCTCATTGGCGCCAACGCCATCGTGCTCAAAGGCGTTACGATCGGCACGGGAGCGGTGATCGGCGCTGGCGCGGTGGTGACGAAAAATGTCCCCCCACGCGAGATATGGGCCGGCAATCCAGCGCGGATGGTCGGGCGAGTGACAGAGACATAAGGATGTTCGATCAGATGTCTACAGTTGCGAGAGTTTACGCGGTAATCCCCGTATTTAATCGTCTCGAGATGACTCGGCGATGTTTGAAGTGTTTTCGGTCCCAGAGTTATCCAGCATTGACCGTCGTGGTCGTGGACGATGGCTCAACCGACGGGACCGCGGAGTTCATCCGGTCGAACTATCCGGATGTGGTTTTGTTGACTGGAACTGGCGATTTATGGTGGACTGGAGCAACAAACCTCGGCATGAAGTGGGTGCTGGAACGTGCGGCCGCTGAGGATTTCATTTTATTGATGAACAACGATTTAACGTTCGAATCTGACCTGGTGGAAGTGCTCGTGCACACGGCCCACTCTTATCCGAAGAGCGTTGTCGCGTCCGTGGAAAGTACGATCAATGAACCTAACCGGCTTTTAGCCGGCGCTCGACGGATCAATTGGTGGACGGGGCGTCAGACGTGGTTGGATGTGGGGCGGATTCGTACAGAGATCGCGCCGGGAACGGTCAAACCCGCGGACTATGTGACGGGTCGTGGCGTGCTGTACCCCGTTCGTTGTATTCGTGAAGTCGGACTGGTATATAGGGGGTACTTACACCTTGGGGACTTCGAGCTTGGGGTGCGCGCAGCCAAACGTGGTTGGCGGCTTCTGGCCGCATACGACGCGGTGGTCTACCACCAGACGGATCTGGATAATCGGCACATCAATGTTGGGCCATATCGAATCCAGGACATCATCCCTTACTATGCGGATCGCCGTTCCTACGCGAACTTACGGAACATCTGCCTCAACGCGATTCGATGCACTCGGAATCCCCTTCAAGGTGTTAGCTTTTTCCTTTTTAGTCTGGTGACCACCCTGCTACACTTTGTGCGGAATGTAGAGCTTCGACGAGGTATGCACGATGCCCGTGCGTCGCACGGGAAACCAATGTCCTAGGGCTGGGTATGATTGTGGGCCCCAATGACCCGGTTCTGGTGACGGGTGCATCAGGTTTTGTAGGCCGCCACGTGGTCCGTGAACTGGCCCGGCATGGGTTTCGGCACATTGTCTGCCTAGTTCGGCGTCCGGACGCTCCCGTATGGACGGAAGGCGAGCTACCGCCCGGCGAAGTCGAGATTGAACGTGTGGTGGCTGATCTCCGGAACCCGGCGCATTGTTCAGCCGCGACCAAGGGAGTCCGGGTGATCTATCACTTGGCTGCGGATGTTTCCGCAAAGTCCTTCGCTGCCGCGTTCTCCAATACGGTGATCGCCACGGCCAATTTGTTGGAAGCGGCGCTGGCCCAAGGGACGCTGCGTAGGTTCGTCCATGTGGGGTCGTTCGCCTCGTATAGTGGACTGGATCTGCCGAGAGGGGCCATTGTAGACGAACAGTGTCCGCTGGAACGCCGTTACCAGGAAATTTACAGCCCCTATGTGATGGCCAAAACGGAGCAGGATTTGTTGGTGATGAAGTATGGAGCGGACTACCGATTGCCCTATGTAATTGTTCGCCCAGGGGCAGTGTACGGTCCCGGGGCAAGGGAACGGATCACGGCGCGTGTCGGGATATCACCGTTCGGGTTTTTTATGCATTTGGGGGGCAACAACGAGCTTCCGCTCACGTATGTCGAGAATTGGGCAGAGGCTATTGTCCGCGCGGGTTGGATCGAGGGTCTTGAGGGCGAGGTAATGAACATTGTGGATGACGAACGTCCGCGCTGTCGAGAATTTTTGCGATGGTATCTTCGGAACATCCGACGGTTTCCATATGTGTCGATTCCCTTCTGGCTCACGTGGCGGTTCTGTGGTGCGTGGGAAGATTTTTGTCGAAAGCGACGCTATCAGCTCCCACCGGTGTTCAATCGCCGCCGGGCCGCGGCGTTGTGGAAAGGACATCGCTTCACGAATCAGAAAGCCAAAAGGCTCTTGGATTGGCATCCACGCGTGAGCTTGGCGACGGCGTTAGCGAGCTACGCGCGCTATTGGAAGGACCGGGATGGGCAGTGCCATGGATGATGCGGTCCGGGTGGGAATTATCGGGTGCGGCAAGATCGCCGATGTTCACCTCGAAGTAATCACCACGAGTCCTGTGGCTCGTTTGGTGGGCGTGTATGATCGCGACCGCCGGATGGCCAACCAGGCTGCCCAGCGGTTCGGGGTGCCTGCGTTTGACTCATTAGAGCGTTGGTACGCAGAGGCTCGACCCGAGGTGGTTTACATTACAACCCTGCCGACTTCGCATAGTGAGTTGGCGACTCAGGCACTGGTGCGCGGTTGCCATGTCTATGTCGAGAAGCCATTTGCAATGTCGTTTCAAGAGGCGAAGCGTGTCCTCGATCTGGCACGGGAGATGAAGAAGATCGTAGTCTGTGGCTATAACGCCTTGTATTGCCGTGTCATGGAGCGGGCCCGCCAACAAATCCAAAGCGGCCAGATCGGTGGTCGACCGTTTTTGATTGAAAGTTACTACGCGTATCCTACCGAGGGCACCGAGTACGTCCGTGCGATGACGGGGCAGCCCGACCATTGGGTACTCAGCTTGCCGGGAGGTCATATTCAGAACGTCATCAGCCACGCGCTGGCGCCGATCGCGGAATGGATGGAGGGCGAATCGCCCCGTGTGGAAGTTGTGGCGTACTCCAGCTGGCGATACCACAACGAAGGCAGCCGAACAGCGCCCACCGAACTCCGCGCGATCTGTTACGATGGGTACAACGTGACGGGGATGGTGGTGGTTTCCTCGCGGCTGGCTCCTCCGCATTTCATGGCGGTCAACTACCGAGGCGCGAACGGCGACCTGTGGCTTGATTTGTCGGCTCAATCATTGTTCGTCCGTGAGGCGAAGCCGCACAAAAGCTATCTGAACTATGTGCTGCCAAACTGGCGACGCGGGAACCAACTTCGGCGGGAGGCGTGGCTCAACCTTTGGGAATTGATCCGAGGAAGGAACCATGTCCGCTCAGGTCTGATCTGTTTGACCGAACGCTTTTACCATGCCGTGCGGGCGAATCGCCCTTCACCGACACCGGATGAACTCATTTTGCGGGAAATGGCCATGCTCGATCAGATCGTGGAGGCCATTCAATCCCTGTCGCGAGGTTCGTGAGATGGGCCGTCAGGGGGGCCAACCGAAGATTTTTTTCCGGAACGATGATGTGCGGGGCACCTTGGACCGGTCGCTCATTCGGATCACCGAGTGGTTTTTGGAACGAGGGTTGCCAATCGTACATGCGGTCGAACCGGCCAATTTGACGCGCGAAGTTGTCCAGTGGTTACTGGACATCAAACGCCAGGGGCGGGATTTAGTCGAAATCATGCAACACGGGTACGACCACCGGGTGAAAAACCTGTGGCAAAAAGGAGAGTTTGGAGGGCAGCGGACGTACGAAGAGCAGTACGCCGACATCGCCGCCGGCAAGGAGCTGATGAACCGGCACTTCGGCGAGGCGTGGTTCCCGGCGTTCAATTTTCCCTATGCGCCGTACAATGCGGCCGCGATCCGCGCGGTGAACGACCTCGGCTACAAGGTCTTCAACTCCCACTACAATCCGCGGCTCTCCCGGCGCTGTTTTTACGCTCTCGGACGCCTCCTGCGCCGGGGACTGCTTCTTGGTCGGCACGTGTCGTGGCATCTGCGACGCTACCCCGGTACGCGTTTACTGGAGGTGGACGTTTCGGTCAGCTTCATCCGGCAGTATCTGGACGAACAGACCTCGTGCGAATTCTATCACCTGCCGGAGCTCATCGAGCAAACCTTGGCGTGTCGCCACCTGCCCGTGGTGGGCATTCTGCTCCACCACCGCTATCACGACACCGACGCAAAAATAGAGATGGTCGGCCAGTTCGTGGACTGGGCACTCGCCCAAGGAATGACGTTCGTGACGCTCCAGGAAGTGTTCTGCGAATGGGCGCCGCGCGCCGGATTGGTACCATGACCGAGCCGCATCCTTGGCTGGTGCATTTCTCCGCGGACCACCACCGCGACACCAACCCGCACAGCCGTCACCACATCGTCCGCGCGCTGTCGGCTCATTTTCGCGTCCTTTGGATCAACCCGTATGGATTCCGGTGGCCGGCGGGGCGATCATGGATTCCCCGCGCCATGCGAAAACTTCGGCACTGGACCGCGGGTGCGACGCAGACGTCCGAGGGGTGGGTCGTCGCCAATCCCATCGCGCTCCCGATCGTGGCCGATGGCATCGTACGGACCCTCCATGAGGCCTGGTTGCGCCGTCAGGTTCGCCGTCTTCTGCGCCGACATGGGGTGAACCGTGGCGTGCTGTTCTTCACCACTCCCAAGTATGCGCCGGTGCTTGAGCGCGATTCAGATTGGCCCTCCGTGTTCTACTTGTCCGACGCCTATTCATTGCACCGGGAACTCTCTCCGAAGGAACGCGCCGTCGTCCGAAAGGAAGAGGATTGGCTGCTGACACATTGCCGCCGCGTGATCTGCAGTTCACGCCCGATTTACGAGGACGTGCGAGGCCGAACCCGGCCGGACATAGTCATCCATTTTCCTCACCAGGTGGACTTTGCCCGATTTGCGGCTGCCCGCGAACGAGGCACCGCACCCGCCGACATCGCTTCGATTCCTCGGCCTCGCATCGGCTATTACGGCACCCTGACCGATTCCAACGACTGGGACCTGATGGGCGCCGTCGTCCGAGCTCGCCCGAACTACCACTTCGTCTTCATCGGCCGAAAGGAAATCGAATCCACCGGCTTGGAATCGCTTCCGAATGTCCATTTCCTTGGGTTCCGGCCATACGAGACGATCCCCGACTATGGCGCCGCGTTCGACGTGGCCGTGATGTTTTGGGTTCGCAGAGATTGGATCCGCCATTGCTCGCCTTTGAAGCTGAAAGAGTACTTGGCGCTCGGTAAGCCAGTGGTCAGTACCTATATCGAGGACGTGGCGTGGCAGTTTGGGCAGATCGTTTCGTTGGCTCATACGGCGGAGGAGTTCCTTGCGGCGCTCGACCGCGGCGTGCTCGCGCCGGACTTAGAGAAAATCCAACGGGGCATCGAAGCAGTCCGCGACGATTCCTGGAACCGCATTGTGCCCTTATTTTTGGACCTGATTGATTGAACGTGTCCCGGGTACGTTTCCATTCCGGGTTTCTGGTCGTGGGATCATTCTCGTCGCTCGAAGGCTGGAATCCTCGGCGCGAGGGGTGGCCGACCGAATGGCCGCAGCAGGCGCGGCAGGGTCGAACCCACGACCTTGCGTGGTGGTGGTGCGATGCGATGCCGTCGCACCCCGCGTGGCAGGCCGGGGTTTGGACGGACGCGCGCGGTGGGGTGTGGTTCCATGGCTCGTTGTTTGCTCCGAGGCCTTTCCAGATTTCGAAGTGGGTTGCCGAGGTGCTCGCCGCGGCGGAGCGAGATCGCCTCGACTCCCAGTTGCGCGGGTTGAACGGGATTTTTTGCGGGCTCGTCTTTTCCCGCGCTACGCGCCAGGTGTGGTTGTTCACCGACGGCTATAGCGTGGAACGGTTGTACTATGCGCGCGAGGGAGATCGTTGGGCGGCCAGCACCGATCCGTTCCTGTTGGCGGTGCAGTGGAACACGAGGTTTTCTCCCACAGCCCTTGCGGCGTTGCTTCTGGCAGGCCACCACGCCGGACTCGCGCTGTTCGAGGGACAATGCCAAGTGCCAGCCGGATGCAGCGTGCGTTTGCACGCGAGCGGTGTGGAGGTTCGCGAGTATTTCCAGGAACCCACGGGTGCGCTCCGGGGACGGGCGGCCATCCGGGCGCTGGATGAGGCACATCGCGTGTTTTGGACCCGCGTGACGGACTCGTGGATCCGGAATGGCTACTTCCTGTTGTCCGGTGGACGCGACTCACGAGTAGTCCTCAAGTACATGCTGGACGCGGGAGCCCGCCCGACCGTGCTCACGTACGAACGCGTCGGCCATGGCTATATCCCCTTCACGACCTACCTTTTGCACGCAAGCCGCGACGCTCGGATCGCGGAGCAAATCTCCCGAGCGGTGGATCTTCCGTGCCGCACCTTGGTCGTGGATACCCGCTATCCCACCGACCGTTTCGCGGAGCTTGTCGCGCTCAACCATGGTGGTCCGGGCCATTGGGAGTTACTCGAAATCGGTGAATCGCTCGGGGTGGGCGAGGAAGGAGTGATCAGTGGGTTCGAGGGCGATGTGTTCGCAACCACTCACGCTTCGCCCGGCGACCCGCGGTCGGATTTGGCAGAGCTCTTGGTGGCTCGACTCGGCACGTCCAACGCCTATGAACGCGTGCGGCAGGTAGCCCGTGCCACCGACACGTTGGGAACGCTTCCCACCTTGGAAGAAGTGGTCTACGCGCTTCGCCAGCGTGCCGAGATCAGCCAATCCGCGGACCCCGAAACCCGCGCGCGATGGGCCATAATTCGGACGATCGGGATGGGACGAAGTGTGCCCACCTTCCACCAAATTCGACGGTACCGGATCCCGTGCTACCCGTACCTGGACTCGGGCATTCGAGCGGCGTACGCGATGATCGCCCCATGCGAGGTCAGTCGGCGCCGAGCGCACCTGGGATTGATTGCACGGGACCCGCGATGGGGGGCCTGGCCGGTGTCAAGTTACAAACTCCCCGCGGCGTGGGAGTATCGGTTGAGCTGGCTTCTGGCTTGGCGCCCACGGCGCCCCGGCCCCCTCATGCCGTTCCGCGCGTCCCGAATGGAGTGCGACCGTGCCCTTGCGCACACGTGGGACCAGCTCGGTGGCTCGGCCGAGTTCTGGCGTCGCTGGTCCCTTGAACCTCGTCCCCGAGGATACTATGCCGTCAGTTGGCACCTGCTCACTTGCCTGCGGCTCTTGGACGCTGTGCAAGTCCTGCTGCGCCGGCCGTGGCCCGCCTCGGTACCGGAGGCATCGGAAGGAGAGCAACGGTGAACCTCTTTCGGCGAATCCGATACGCTATCATTGACCTCTACATGCGGACCGACGTCTGGTGGGCCTTCTGGAAGTGCCTGCAAGACGAGTGGCGTTCGCAGGCCGAGTGGGAAGAGTTTCAGGCGCGTCGCCGGCGTGAACTCGCCGAACACGCGGCGCGCATGACGTCCTTCTATGCCCGACTGTTCGCGGAGTGTGGGTTTCGCCCGGAGCACGCCGAGGACGCGGCCGAATGGCAGAAACTGCCCATCCTCACCAAGCAGACGATCCGCGCCAATTTTTCGGACTTGATCGCGCGAGACTTCCGAAGATACGCCCCGCGGATTTCGCGGACGTCGGGCTCCACAGGCGAGCCGCTGACGGTCTACCACACCGGGTTGTCCCACACGTACCTGCGAGCGCTCAACTTTGCGGGCTGGGCCCAGCGAGGGTACCGCTTGGGCGATCCCTACGCGGCGTTTGCCGGCGGATCGCTGCTGCCGGACGCTCTCGGGTTCCAACAACGGGTCTATGCCTGGCTCCAACATTGTTACGTCATGCCTTCCTATCATCTCAGCCGTGACCGGTTCGAGCGCTACCTGACGATCCTTCGGGCGCGACGGATTGCATACGTCTACGGCTACGCCTCGGCCCTGTACGACTTCTCGCTCCAAATGCAGGACCGCCAACGCGAACTTCCGCCCCTGCGCGGCGTGTTCACCACCGCGGACATGTTGTTCCCCGCTCAACGGCGCTTCATCGAACACACGTTGGGGACAGAAATCACGGACATTTATGGCAACCCGGAAAGCGGCTTGATGTCGTACGAATGCGACCGTCACAGTGGGTTCCACTACGGTATGCAAAACGCTTGGGTTGAGATCGTGGACGATCAGGGCGCCCCCGTGCCCGAGGGAACCGTGGGCCGTGTGGTGGTGACCAGCCTGAATAATTTCAGCTTTCCTATGCTCCGCTATGATACAGGCGACGAGGGCGCTCTCTGCACTGCCCCGTGTGCGTGTGGACGCGGTTACCACCGCATTGTCCAGCTGGCAGGACGTAGTCGGGATTACATTGTCTTGCCGGACGGTCGCCACATCCACGGGGCGTTTTTCAACCACTTGAAGAGCATCTACGAGGCGGACTGGCTCATGCGCTATCACATCCACCAGCCCTCCCGCGAGGAGATCGTCTTTCAATGCCTCTGTCGGCGGCCGCCCACCCCCGCCGAACTGGAGGCCATTGCCTCGGAAATCCGCACCGGGACGGGCCACCTGATCCGTGTGACCATGGAAGTCAAAGACGAACTGCCCCTGACCCGCCGAGGCAAGTACAAGCTCATCACTCGCGCTTTCGACGAGGGCCGGCCATCATGACGCGAGTGCTCATGATCGCCTACGCGCAGTGGTTCAACGACGCGCGAATTCAAAGTTACGCCTTGACCCTTCTAGATGCGGGCGCCGAAGTGGATGTGCTTTGCCTCGAAGACCCGGGGCCGCGCCCAGCCCACCCACGGTTGCGCGTCCTGCCATTGGGCCGGAAGTATGCGGGGGATTCTTCGCTCGGCCATGCTGCCAGCTACTGGAGCTTCATTCGCCGGGCCCGTGCCGCGGTCCGGTCGCTGAGCGCCTCCCACCGGTACGACGTCATCCATGTGCACAACATGCCGGACTGCCTCGTGTTTGCCATTCCGAGGTCCATCCGACGCACAGCGCGGCTGATTCTGGACATGCACGATGTCATGATCGCCGGCGTGCTGGCCAAGTTCCGCACAGTGCAAAAGGCGATCTGGTACCCGTGGACCTGGCTCCAATCTTGGGCCTCCGCTCGCCAAGCCGACGTGCTCCTGTGCGCCGACCACATGCAGCTGGAGTTTTTGCGGCGCCATGGGTTGCGACACCCCCGGGCCTTCGTGTACCTCAATCTTCCGGACTCGCGGTGGTTTCGACGGCGCCCTCCCAAACCCCTCGGCGATCCCATCCGCTTCGTCTACCACGGCTCGATCACTCGGCGCTCCGGATTGGACCTCGCGGTGGAGGCGATTGGCCAGATCCGTCGCGAACGGTCCGTGACTCTGACGTTGATCGGGGGCGGGGATTTGCGGCCAGAACTGGAGGAGTGCACGCGTCGCGAAGGCACCTTCGGCCAAGTGGTGTTCTTCAAAGACTTCATTCCGGTCGAACGCCTGTACGACGAAATCGCCACCTACGATGTCGGGGTTGTGGCCAACCGCCGCACGCTCATGAGCCAGTTCTGTATGCTGCCGGTCAAGCTGATGGAATATCTTCGGATCGGTTTGCCGGTCATCGTCCCCGATCTGCCGGTGATTCGCCGCTATGTTTCGCCAGACATGGTGGAGTTTTTTCGGCCGGACGACGCCACCGACTTGGCGCAGGCGATGCGCCGACTGCTCGCTCGGGCCTCGGAGTGGCCGAGGATGATTGCCGCGGCCGACCGGTTTTTCGAAACCTACTCGGAGGCCCAACAGAAGGCAATGTACCTGAACCTGTGCGGGCTCCAGCCGACGGAGGCAAGCCATGGCTGAACGCCCGGCCGTGCTGATTACGGGCGGTGACCATCAGGGCCTCGCCGCACTGCGATGTCTTGCCCGGCATGGGATCCGGGTCTACTTGTGCGACCACGAGCACTCGATCGGACGGTATTCGCGGTTCTGCGCCGGCTTCTTCCGCGCGCCTCCTCCCGAGCCGGTCGAACCCTATGTGGAGTTCCTTTGCACGCTGGCCGACCGCGAAGGCCTCCGGGGCGCCGTACTGTTGCCCGATAACGACCAACAGGTCTGCGCCATGAGTGTGGGCCACGCGAGACTTTCCCAGTGCTTCCGGACCAGTGTGCCGTCGTGGGAAATCGTTCAGCACGCGTACATCAAAGCCCGCACCTACGAACTGGCTCGCCAAGTGGGCGTGCCGGCACCCCACACCTGGGTCGTGGCCGACGAGGACGAACTGCGCCGACTGGACGTATCGTTTCCCGTGATCTTGAAACCTTCGATTCGCGACCATTATTACCCCAAAACTCACGTCAAGGCCTTGCGAGCGGAGACGCCTGCCCAGCTCGCGGAACGATATCGCGAGATGGCTCGGTGGCTTCCGCCGGAGGAGATTCTCATCCAAGAAATGATTCCCGGGGGCCCGACGCACCTGTACTCTGCCGGCGTCTTGTTCGCTCGCGGCCGCATCGTGGCGGGGATTGTGGGGCGACGTCCGCGGCAACATCCCATGGATTTCGGCCACGCGACGACCTTCGCGGAACTGGTGGAGCTCCCGGAGCTGCTCGAGTATGCACAGACGCTGCTGGCGGCGATGAACTTTTACGGCATCGCGGAGGTCGAATTCATGGCCGACACCCGCGACGGGAAGTTCAAGCTGATCGAGATCAATCCACGAATTTGGGGTTGGCATAAATTGGCGATCGTGAACGGCGTGGAATTGCCCTACTACCTGTATCTGGATCTCGTGGGCGAGCCCCTCCCTCCGCTTGTCCGGCCCCCCAAGCCAGTCCAATGGGTTCGCATGATCACCGATGTGCCCGTCGTGGTGACCGAGATCTTGCGAGGCCGCATGTCCGTGAAGGATTGGTGGCGCAGTTTGCGCGGCCCCCTGGCGTTTTCCGTCTGGGACCCGGCGGACCCGCTGCCGTGCCTGATGGAGTTTGTGCTGCTGCCGTACCTGTACTGGATTCGAGGATTCTGACCCATGCTGGAATTTGTGAAGCACGGTGGATGGGGGATCGTCTGGGCGGCCCTCCTTCTGGGGCCGATGGCGTTCAAGTGGCAACTTCGGCCCGCATGGTCAATTCCGTGGATCGTGGGCCTCGGGGGAATCGTGGGCGGGATCGCGGGGACGTTCTGGGGTCTGCCGGTGACTACATGGATGGGAGCATGGGTGCAAGCCGCGATCCTTGTCGGGGCCAGCGCCGCCGCGATCGCATGGCGGTTCTATCGCGACCCGGAACGCGTTCCGCCCTCCGATCCGTTGGCGATCCTTTCGCCGGCCGATGGCGTTGTGCTCTACGTCCAACGGTACGAGCGCGGAGAAACGCCCGGAGGCCAGAAGGGGCATGGACGATACTCGCTCAAGGATTTTACGGGTGAGGATATCTTCGGCGATGGTGGGGTGGTCATCGGCATTGGCATGAGTTTTCTAGACGTGCATGTGAACCGTGCACCCATCGGTGGACGCATAGAGCTTGTGAAGCGAATTCCTGGGGAGTTTCGGTCACTCAAACGCCCCGAGGCGCTATTGACGAATGAACGGGCGTTGATCGTGATCCGATCCGGATCCAACCCCGTCGGGATCGTCCAAATTGCCTCCCGCCTGGTGCGTCAAATTGTGTCCTACGTGCGCGAGGGAGACACCGTCGCCGCTGGACAACGGATCGGCATGATCCGGTTTGGATCGCAAGTGGACCTAATTCTGCCTTCCAGTCTCCGACCCAGCGTCGTGTGCCAGCCAGGGCAACAAGTGTACGCGGGTGGGACGATCGTCGCCCGGACCGAGCCAGCTTGAGCATGTGGTATTATTCCCCGTTCTCGGAACTGGATCCCCCGAAGGTAGCTCGCTGGCTTAGCGAGGATGGGTTCGAGCCGAAGTTCTCGCTGGTGTACCGCCTCTACTACACTTGGGCGCGTCCGTGGATCCCGATCCCCCTCCGCCAACGGCTCCAACGTGCCCAGTGGTCGCGCCGCGAGTACCGTCCAGACTTCATCGATCCCACCATGGTGGATTGGGTCTTTTCGTTGGATCGCGGTGCGTCCCGAGCCGCGGAGTTGTATCCCCAGGGTTACGCCTACGCGGTCGTGTTGACCCACGATGTGGAAACCCGGGAAGGGCTGCAACGTATCGCTTCGATTTGCGCTCTCGAGGAACGCTACGGATTTCGGTCGAGTTGGAACCTGATCCCTCGCAAGTACTCGGTACCCGCGTCCTTGCGCAACGAGCTTCGAGCACGTGGGCACGAGGTGGGCGTCCATGGGTACCGGCACGATGGCCGCTTGTTCTTTTCGCGGCAGATCTTTTTGCGCCGAGCACAGCGGATCAACGGAGTGTTGAGAGACTGGAACGCCGTCGGGTTTCGGGCCCCGATGTTCCATCGTCATCTGGTCTGGATGCAGGCGCTGGAGATCTTGTATGACTCCTCCTGCTTCGATTACGACGTATTCGCTCCACTGCCGGGTGGCGTCAAAAGCATCTGGCCATTTCGGGCCGGTCGGTTCATCGAAATCCCTTGCACCTTGCCTCAAGACCACACGTTGCTGGTCGTCCTGAACCAGACGGACGCGGGCATTTGGATCCGGAAGAGTCGGTGGTTGATCGAGCACCATGGCACCATCGTGCTGAACACGCATCCGGACTACCTGAACAGCCCACTGCGGAGGAGGGTGTATGAAGAATTGTTGAGTTTCTTGGCCGAGCAACCGCGTGGGTGGCATGCGTTGCCCCACGAGCTGGCCGCATATTGGCGGGATCGGTGGGGAGGGCCGGTGCCCCCGGAAATAACCCGCGCAGGGGAGCCGAAATGATGCGGGTGGGGGTCGTCACCGCGGTCAAAAACGGGCTCCCGTGGGTGCGAGCGGCGTGTGCGTCGGTGTGGAGTCAGCGCGGCGTGGAAATCCTGCACCTCATCGTGGATGGCGCGTCCACGGACGGCACGGTGCTGTGGCTGGCCGACACACTCGGGCCCACAGGAACTTGGACGCAGGCGCCTATGGGCGGCCAACCGGCCGTTCAGGTTTGTTGGGTGTCCCAACTCGATGCCGGGCTCTATGATGCGCTTAACCGTGGCTTCGCGGGACTCGACGCAGACGTTCTGGGCTGGCTCAACGCCGACGAACAGTATCTGCCGGGTGCGTTGGAGTTCGCGGTACAGTGGTTCGGCAAGCACCCCACGCGCCATCTCTTGTTCGGGGATTTTCTGTTGCTGGATGCCGATGGCCGCCCCTGTGCCCGCCGCAGGATCAGCCCCGTGCGTTGGCCGTATGTAGCAGCTTCCCACTTGTACGGGCATTCGTGTGCCATGTTCTTCCGCCGCCAAATTTGGGCGGCCGGTTTCCATTTCGATGCGTCCTTCAAGGCCGCAGGCGATGCGGAGTGGGTGGTGCGTGTGCTGAAAGCCGGATTCCGCGCGGGGACCACATCCCGCCCGCTGGCCGCATTCCGCCTTGGACCCGGCCGTTTGAGCGAAACCCCGGCAGCACTGGAAGAGGCGGAACGAGTCCGCGCGAGCGCGCTTCGTTGGCTGCGACCGCTGTCGGGGGTGATCCACGTCACGCGACGGATCGAACAAGTTCTGCGCGGAGTGTGGAGGCCGACCCGTTCGTTCCGAGCGCATCTGTTTTGGCCCGGCCCTCGAGTGGCACAGGTGACGATCGAGGCTCGAAGCCTCTCCGCGCGTTGGCCACGGGTCGCGCGCCCAACTCCAAAGCCCGACGCTGACCGAGTGCGCTATGCGGTCTGGAAACATGTGGCGTCGCACCTGGCGGAAACCTTGGGGGGCCGGACGATCGCGCGCTCTGTTGCCGAGGACTCCCAGCCCGTTCATGGGGTGTTGATTCTCGAGCCGTTTCGGCTCGGCGACGCCGTGTTGGTGGCCCGTATGGCCGTGGAACTTCGCCGGTGTTGGCCGAACACACGTGTGTCCGTGCTCACACACCCGTCGGCTTGTACGTGGGTGTCTCGGTTGGCGCCGGGGATCCAAACGCTGGGCTGGGCGTTCCCTTGGACCAGTGCTCCGGGCCCGCGCCAAGGATGGCTGGCCACGACCCGGTTTTTGTGGTCGCTGCGAACCCAAGGTTTCGACGTCGGCCTCGACCCGCGTGGAGATGTGCGCAGTCAGATCGCTCTGTGCCTGGCTGGATGTCGGCGGCGAGTAGGTTTGACACGCTACTTGGCTTCGAACATCCGACTTCGAGGACTACTCCTGACCGACCCGGTGGAAGTTCCTGATGGCGCGCATCGTGTCGAACTGCTCGCCCGGCTGATGGAAGCGCTGGGGTTGTCCGGCACGGACTGGACGCAACCCATCGCGCTCCGCACCCAGCGCGGTCATGCCGTAGTTCTGAGCCCCGGCGCAGGTTGGGAGTTTCGGCAATGGCCAGAGGTGCGGTGGGCAGAGCTGGCCAGCCGGTTGATCCAATCCGGCTGTGACGTGCATCTCGTGGGTTCCCCTGAATCTCGACCGGTTCTTGAGCGAATCCAGCAGCTTTCGGATCCGACGCCGCGAGTGCGCGTGACATCACTCAACGAGTTTCTTGCGGAGATACGTGATGCGGCTGTGGTGGTCACCCCGGATAGCCTTGCTGTCCATTTAGCCTCAGAATGGTTTGGAGTGCCCGTCGTGGCGTTGTTTGGTCCGGGCGTGGTACCACTCTACCGACCGCGGAGCGCCGGCAGCGTCACGCTTCATCACCAAGAGCGCTTTCCCTGCGCCCCGTGCGCGCAGCGGCGTTGCATCCGGCCCCACGACCCCTGTATGTCGTCCATTTCGGTCGAGGAAGTTCTGCACGCAGTTCGCTCGGTTCTAAGTGCGTGCACGTAACCTCGCCGACATTCCTCCAATCTGCAAGCCCGTGGGAAAGCCACGGGCTTTTTTGTCCAGCTGCCAAGTAAGTAAATACCGCCGATAGTGAAGCACCCCGAGCATTCAGCCGCGGCAGTAATAAACTCCCCGGCTTTCTGCTGCCGGTGGAGTTGTTCGGAACTGCGCTGCTGTGCTCCCGCGACGGGGGGTTATGCCGACCACTCCACGCGTTGGGGTCGTTCCACTGTGGAATGCACGCGTGGCAGGAGTTCCACTCAGCGCAGGACTCGCACGTGAACGAGTGTTTTCACCGCACCAATCCAACCGACTCAAGTGCCTTGGCGCGGCACAGCCGAGGTCTAGCCCAGCCGGTTGCTCCATGATTGGCCCAGCGCTTCCCGCCGTGGAAATCAGACCTTTTCCAGTCCCTTCCTGCAGGACGGCAACCGCGATACTGTTTGAGATTCGGCCGTTGGTTGGCAAGTCGGTCACGCTCTGCATCGTCTCATGGCTCAGGTCTGCGTACGTCCTGCCTAAAGAACTGAGCGCATGAAATTTCTGCAGGCGGTCGGTTCCGCGCCATCCATACAGGCCGGTTGTGATGCGAACCGAAAGTGCTGAAAATCCTGAAAACCGCGGGCTCGAATCCATGTAACTCTTTGATGAACAATGCCGTTCCAAGAATTGGTGCCGTCTGTATGACCCGCCGAACCCAACACAGAGGGTCCCGTCCAAGCATCTCTGAAAGCGCGTCGGTCAAGTTCTACTTCTTAGTAGTCCTCCTTCCTTTCTTTACTGGTCCTCCTGGCCTGACTCCACACCGAGGTCGGTCCGTCCTG
>Ga0272449_1001891_pt1 | contig 20412 bp, 18 predicted proteins | sample YNPCB0241_FD_198679 | JGI IMG/M metagenome (GOLD analysis project Ga0272449, IMG submission 198679) | Hot spring sediment microbial communities from Yellowstone National Park, WY, United States - YNP-CB-024-1 | ecosystem: Environmental > Aquatic > Thermal springs > Hot (42-90C) > Sediment... | reverse complement strand
ATTTAAAAAAAAATTTTAAATTAGACAAATAAAATATTTAATATTTTTTATAATTGAGGATATGTTTTTAAAAAAGACTGGTTCTGTTTATTTTAATAAAATATTCTATTAAAAAATTTTTCATAAAATTGAAGAGAAATGGAAGCATAAAGGTAAGTTAGAAGGATTTTTTATTTAATGATATTTATCATTATTTTTAAGAATTTTGTAATAAGAGTCTATTATTATTTCAGCAGCAGTTACTGGGCTTAATAAATTGTTTAAAACTTTTTTTTCGTTTTCTTGAATAATTTTATTTATTTCAGGTTGACTGTAGAAATTTTCTTTTAATAAATCCCATATTGTTTCGTACATCCAATGTTTTAATTGTTGTGTTCTTCTTGTTTCGAAATATTTATTATTTTTGACAAAAGTAAAGTATTTATTTATTAGTTCCCAGAGTTCATGTAAACCGAATCCTGTGATGGCGGAGCACAATGTAACTTGTGGTGTCCAGCCCGATTCTTGTTTAGGTAAATAATGAATAGCATTTCTTATTTCGTTAGCAGCAATTTCGCAACGTTGAAGATTGCTACCGTCTGCTTTTGTTATAGTTATTATATCGGCCATTTCCATTATACCGCGTTTTATACCTTGTAGCTCATCGCCTGCTCCAGCAAGCATCAATAAGAGAAACATATCGACCATGTTATAGACCATGGTTTCGGATTGACCGACACCGACAGTTTCAATTAGTATAACATCAAAACCTGCTGCTTCGCATAGAATCATTGCTTCTCTTGTACGTCTGGCAACCCCACCTAAAGTACCACCTGATGGGCTTGGGCGTATAAATACCGATGGATTTGTTGATAAGCTCTCCATTCGAGTTTTGTCGCCTAAAATGCTACCTTTGCTCTTTTCGCTACTTGGGTCAACAGCAAGGACAGCTAATTTATGGTTGTTCTTTATAATAAGTTGACCAAAATGCTCAATAAAAGTGCTTTTCCCTACACCAGGAATACCAGTTATGCCTATTCTAATAGAATTACCCGAATATGGTAAAGATTTTTGAATAATGTTTCGTGCAATGTGCCGATGTTCTGGTAAAGTACTTTCGACAATTGTTATAGCTTGGCTTAGAATGGTAATGTCTTTTTCAAGTATCCCTTTTAAGTAGTAATCTTCGGAATAAATTTTTTTTCTTTTTTTTATCGATAGGTAAGGATTTATATTTGGTGGTTGCGATACACCTTCGTTAACTTTCAGAAAGCTTTTGTTATTTTTATTTTTCATTATCTGCAGTTGTCTTCTGATTTATAAGTTCTTTAGCAAAATTAAAACCAGCTTCAATGAATGGTTGTTTGTTAAAAGGTATGAATTTGGCTTGTATACCGTCATTGAATAAGGTAAATTTTAATTCTTTAGCGGTAGCATTTATTATTTTTACAGCTTCTCCACTCCATCCATAGCTTCCAAAAGCCATAAAAAGTTTATGATGGTCTCTTATAGGATTTACCATAGAAAATAAGCGATATACTGGCAATAAGGTATTCTGATTTATAGTTGGTGAACCAACCATTATGCCGTCGGCAAGTGTTAGTAATGAATCAATTTCGCCTAATTCCATTTTTTCAATATCTGCAAGTATAACTTTACAATTGTTAGCTTTATTAATACCTTCGGCAAGAGTTTCTGCCATCATTTTAGTATATCCATAAGCAGAGATATACGTGATTAATATTGTTTTTTGCTGATGATTTGTTTTAGATATATGTTCTTGGGCTAATTTATAAGTTAAATCTACTATTTCTTTCCATTTTGTTCGAAGTATCGGACCGTGACCAGTACATATAAATTTAATTGGTAGGTTGTTGATTTTATCGATGGCCTTAATCATATATTTGCTATAAGGTTTTAATATTACATCAAAATAATATTTAAAAGCGTCAATATATTCGGTTTGATTAACTTCGTCGTCAAAAATTTTTTCGTTACAATAATGAGCTCCGAATGAATCGCAAGTAAATAAAATATTATCTTCTTCTAAATATGTGTAAATTGAATCGGGCCAATGCAAATTAGGTGCCGATATAAAACGAAGTGTTTTATTACCAAGCGATAATGTTTCGTTGTCTTTTACAATTTTAGATTTAAAAGGAATATCTACCATATCTTGTAAGTAACGAATGGCATTTCCACTTCCAACAACTGTTGCTTGTGGTGCTATTCGTAATAAATGACGAACTGACCCTGCATGGTCTGGTTCGGTGTGATCTACAATTATATATTCAATCTTTTCAGGGTCAATTAAACTTTTAACTTTGTTAATAAATTCATCTTTGAATGTTTCTTTTACTGTTTCAATAATTGCAGGTTTTTCAGCATTAATAAAATATGAATTGTAGGTTGTTCCGTATGCGGTTTCCATTACAATGTCGAATGTTACAAGATTAAAATCACGTGCACCAATCCATTTTACATCTTTGGTAATGTCAATTATACTTTCACTCATAGCTTTTCTTTTTTCGTGTGTAAAAATATAGTTTTTTGTCTTTGAAAAAAATGATTTAAATGTTTGTTGAAAAATTTTTGAAATAATTGCAATAATTAGTTAAGAAGCATTGGTTGCATAAGGGTTTCCTAGATTTACATACATATCTTCCATGTAAAATTAACCAGTGATGTAAATTTGGTATCTCTTTTTCTGGTGTGTATTTTATTAGTTCTTTTTCTACCTTAATAAAGGATTTTGTTGGTTCAACTAGGCCAATTCTTTGAGAAACTCTAAAGACGTGAGTATCTACAGCTAATGTTTTCTTTTTGTATAATATAGATAGTATAACATTGGCAGATTTTCTACCAACTCCTGGTAACTTTATTAATTTATCAAAGTTAGCAGGCACTTCGCCATTATATTCATATGCTATTATATTTGATAATTGATATAAATATTTTGCTTTTGAGTTAGGATATGAACATGATTTAATTATCTCGTATATTTCTTCTATCTTGGCTCTTGCCATTTCAAAAGAATCTGGATATTTTTTAAATAATGTTTTGGTTATTTTATTTACTCTTTCATCGGTACACTGAGCAGATAGTACAACAGCAACTAATAACTGAAATGAATTATTATATTTTAACTCAGTTGCTGGTTCTGGATTATTTTTTTTAAAAAGTTCTATTACTTTTTTGTATAATTGTATTTTAATTTTGTCCATTGCACAAATTTACAAAATAATGTTATACGGACTAATAGGTAAAAAGCTTTTGCATTCTTTTTCTGAAAAACTATTTAACGAGAAATTTAAAGGTCAATTCATATATAAATTATTTGAAATAGACGATGTAGAAGAAATTAAAAGCTTATTAATGAAAGAAAAGCATTTAAAAGGATTTAATGTAACAATACCTTATAAGGTATCGATAATTCCTTATTTAGATAAGTTAGATGTTGTATCGAGTGAAATAGGAGCTGTTAATACTGTTGTTGTGGATAATAATAAATTATATGGCTATAATACCGATGCTATCGGATTTGAAAATGCATACAAACATAAACTAAATTTGAAACATAATATTGCTATTATTTTAGGAACAGGTGGTTCATCAAGAGCTATAGCTTATGTGTTGAATAAATATAAAATTAAGTATCTTAAGGTTAGCAGAAATAAGAAAGAAAAAAATGTTATTTCTTATTTAGAATTGCCTAATTATGTTAAAGAATGCACTCTTATTATAAATACTACTCCAATAGGTATGTTTCCTGCAATAGATGATATTCCACCAATAAATGAGAAAACATTTATAAACAAACCTATTGTTATTGATATTATTTATAATCCGCAAAAAACTAAGCTTTTAAAAAAGGCCGAAAGTTATGGTTGCGAGATATTTAATGGTTTCGAAATGTTGAAACAACAAGCTATAGAAAGTTGGAAAATATGGGGATTGGTAAAATAACATTGTATTGTTTGGTATTTTTATTATTTTTAGGTTGTCGAAGTAGTTTACAAGAAATAAAATCGACAAAACAACATTGGTGTTTAACAGATAAAGGTATTTATGGCATAAATTATCACTTTACTTTTAAGGCTTTTAAAGATTACAAAGAATTAAAATTAGATAGCATTTTCATACATAACAAATGGATAAATAATTTTCATTATTCAGTTTTGGGTAAATCAAATACTGAACAAAATTTTACTAAAGGCGATACTATTTTAATTAGCCTAAATATACTCGATACTTTGAAAAGTGAAAGTAAAATTATTATTACATATACTACTGGTAAAAGAAATCATAAAGTCTTTATTAATAAACTTATTAGCTTGAAAAATTTGTGTCCTTAGTTGTAAAATTTGTTCTGTAAAAATCTTCTGACAAGAAATATACGCTGGACAAAATATTTATGACACAAAAGTATATGTTACTGACATAAAAACTGAAAATTTGTCTTAAAATTTATGCCATTAAGTTTTGGCATATTTTTGGAAAATATTAGGGCGGTCTAACTAAAAATTAATGCCTATGAGTAAGTTTAAATTAAAACCGATGGGTGATAGGATAGTAGTAGAACCAATGGCTGCAGAAACAAAAACTGCAAGTGGTATTTATATTCCTGATACAGCCCAAGAAAAACCTCAAAAAGGAAAAGTTGTTGCAGTAGGTACTGGCACAAAAGACGAAGAAATGAAGCTTAAAGTTGGCGATTTAGTTTTATATGGAAAATATGCCGGTACTGAAGTTACTGTTGACAACGAAAAATATTTAATAATGCGTCAATCAGACGTTTTAGCTATAATTGAAGAATAACCATTAAAAATTGTTGAGATATGGCAGCAAAAGAAATTATTTACGGAATAGATAGCAGAGAAGCTTTAAAAAAAGGAATAGATAAGTTAGCAAATGCAGTAAAAGTTACCTTAGGTCCAAGAGGAAGAAATGTTGTAATTGAAAAGAAGTTTGGTGCTCCGCAAGCTACAAAAGATGGGGTTACTGTTGCTAAAGAAATAGAATTGAAAGATCCTTTCGAAAATATGGGTGCTCAGCTTCTTCGTGAAGTAGCTTCCAAAACTTCCGATAATGCTGGCGACGGTACTACTACAGCAACATTGCTCGCACAATCAATTATAAACATAGGTCTTAAAAACGTTACTGCCGGAGCAAACCCAATGGAATTAAAACGTGGTATCGATAAGGCAGTAAAAGAAGTTGTTAAATTTTTAAAGAGTATTTCAAAAGAAGTCGGCGACGATTATAATAAAATTGAACAAGTAGCAAAAGTTTCTGCCAACAACGACGAAGAAATCGGTAAGCTCATTGCCGAAGCAATGAGAAAAGTTAAAAAGGAAGGTGTAATTACCGTTGAAGAAGCCAAAGGAATTGAAACCACTGTCGAAGTTGTTGAAGGTATGCAATTCGACCGTGGGTATATATCACCATACTTTGTGACCAATGCCGATAAGATGGAAGCTGTTCTCGAAAACCCATATATACTCATTCACGACAAGAAAATATCTGGAATGAAAGACTTCTTACCCATACTTGAAGCTGTTGTTCAAACAGGCAAACCGTTATTAATTATAGCAGAAGATGTTGAAGGTGAAGCACTCGCAACTTTAGTTGTTAATAAGTTACGTGGTACACTTAGAGTAGCTGCTGTTAAGGCTCCGGGCTTCGGCGACCGTCGTAAAGAAATGTTAGAAGATATTGCTATTTTAACAGGCGGTACAGTAGTTACTGAAGAACGCGGATTTAAACTCGAAAACACTACCTTAGATATGCTTGGTACAGCCGAAAAGGTAATCATAGATAAAGACAACACCACTATTGTAAATGGACATGGCAAGAAGGAAAACATTGATGCTCGTATTAAACAAATTAAAGTTCAAATGGAAAACACAACATCACAATATGATAAAGAAAAATTACAAGAACGCTTAGCTAAATTAAGTGGTGGTGTTGCTGTTCTTTATATCGGTGCCGCAACAGAAGTTGAAATGAAAGAAAAGAAAGATCGTGTTGACGATGCCCTTCACGCTACAAGAGCTGCTATTGAAGAAGGTATAGTACCAGGTGGTGGCGTAGCTTATATAAGAGCAATTGAAGCTCTAAATAAGCTAAAGGGCGAAACCGATGATGAACAAACCGGAATAGAAATTATTAAACGTGCTCTCGAAGAACCACTAAGACAAATAGTTGCAAATGCTGGTCTCGAAAGCTCTGTTATAGTTAATAAAGTAAAAGAAGGAAAAGACGATTACGGTTTCAACGCTCAAACAGAACAGTTCGAAAACTTATTTAAGTCAGGAGTAATTGACCCAACAAAAGTTGCTCGTATCGCATTAGAAAATGCAGCTTCTGTTGCTAGCATATTCTTAACAACAGAATGTGCTATTAGCGAAATTAAAGAAGAAAAACCAGCTATGCCTGCTGCTGGTGGAATGGGTGATATGTACTAATAGCTTAGAAAATAATTTAAATGAAACGAAAGAGGCTGTCTCAATTTTGAGACAGTCTCTTTTTTATTTTTCAATAAAGGTGTTTTAATATCTTTGTTAAAGAACTTTAAGTCTTTTATAAGTTTAATTCATTTTGATTTCATATATTTTTTTAAAGCTATGATCTAAATGAAACAATATTTTCAATGCCATTTGCAATCGATGTTATAATAAAAATAGATAGCTTTGTATAATTAAATTTGGTTTGTAAAGATAGATTAAGTCGTTGAGAAAATTGCATATTCCTTCTGTAAGAAAATTAAATTAAGCAATGAGATGAAATTGATTTGTAATAAATAGCTGACGTTATGAAAATGTAAAATTAGCTTTATTGCATTAAAAAAACTAAAACCGAAAGAAGCTTTAAATTTTTCAATTTTAAAAATTTTACAAAAAGTTTATAAATAAAAACTTTTAAATAATTTTGCAAAAATTACAAATCAAATCATATGAAAATTTCAGTTGTAGGGACAGGTTATGTTGGTTTAGTTACGGGTGCTTGCTTTGCAGAGACAGGCATTGATGTAACGTGTGTTGATATTGATTCTGATAAAATAGAGAAGTTAAAGAATGGAATAATTCCTATTTATGAGCCAGGTTTAGATGGCTTAGTTAACAAAAACATTAAAAAAGGTCTTTTGCATTTTACCACATCATTATCGGAAAGCATGGAGGCTGCAGAGGTAATTTTTATAGCAGTAGGAACTCCGCCCGATGAAGATGGATCGGCCGATTTAACACATGTTTTATCGGTTGCTCGTGAAATTGGACAATATATGAAGCAATATGTTGTAGTTGTCAATAAAAGTACTGTGCCCGTTGGTACTGGCTATAAAGTGAGGGATGTAATAAAAGAAGAATTAAATAAACGCAATGTAGATATTCCGTTCGACGTTGTATCTAATCCAGAATTTTTGAAAGAAGGAAATGCAATTGAAGATTTTTTGCGACCCGATAGAATTGTTATTGGTGTCGAAAGCTCCCAAGCCGAAGCAATAATGCGTAAATTGTATAAGCCATTCATTTTGAACAATCATCCAATTATCTTTATGGATATAGTTTCGGCTGAATTAACAAAATATGCTGCAAATGCTATGCTTGCTACGCGAATAAGTTTTATGAATGAAATAGCTAATTTGTGCGAATTTGTTGGTGCCGATATAAATATGATTAGAAAAGGTATAGGAAGTGACCCAAGAATTGGTAATAAATTTTTATATGCCGGTGTCGGTTACGGCGGATCATGTTTCCCAAAAGATGTTAAAGCTCTTATAAAAACATCAGAAGAATACGGTTATGATTTTAAAATATTAAAATCTGTTGAAACAGTAAATAACCTTCAAAAAGAATACATTGCCCATAAGGTTATTAAGCATTTTAATAACAATCTTGAAAATAAGAAAATAGCTATATGGGGCTTATCATTCAAGCCTAATACCGATGATATGCGCGAAGCACCATCTATAACCATAATTAATATTTTAAAAAAGAAAGGAGCTCATATCTCGGTGTATGACCCAGTTGCAATGAACGAATGTCGTAAAAGAATAGGCGATAGTGTTGAATATAGTAATACAATGTACGATGCCTTGAAAGATGCTGATGCACTAGTATTAGTTACAGAATGGAATGAGTTTAGACTACCAGATATTTCAAAAATGAAACAATTAATGCGTGGAAATGTTATTTTCGATGGAAGAAATATATACGAACCCGCAGAATTTAAAGAAAATGGTTTTATATATTACGGAATAGGAAGAAAAGTATGATACGAAAAAGAGTTTTGGTAACTGGTGGAGCTGGTTTTATTGGTTCACATTTGTGCGAAAGGCTTTTAAATGAAGGTAATGAGGTTATTTGTCTCGATAACTTTTTTACCGGCTCTAAACAAAATATACAACATTTGTTATCAAATCCATATTTTGAATTAATAAGACACGATGTTATAAATCCTATTTTTTTGGAAGTTGATGAGATATACAATTTGGCCTGTCCAGCTTCTCCTATACATTATCAGTATAATCCTATTAAAACAATAAAGACAAGTGTAATGGGAGCCATAAATATGTTAGGTTTAGCAAAGCGAATAAAAGCCAAAATATTGCAAGCTTCGACAAGCGAGGTTTATGGCGATCCTACAATTCATCCGCAACCCGAAGAATACTGGGGAAATGTTAATCCTATCGGCCCACGTTCGTGTTACGATGAGGGAAAAAGATGTGCCGAATCGTTATTTATAAATTATTACAAACAAAATAATGTAAAAATAAAAATTGTTAGAATTTTTAATACTTATGGGCCAAGAATGCACCCTAACGACGGAAGAGTGGTTTCTAATTTTATAGTTCAAGCATTAAAACAAGAAGATATAACAGTATATGGCGACGGCACTCAAACACGAAGTTTTCAGTATATTACTGATTTGATAGAAGGAATGATTAGAATGATGCAAACACCAGATGAAATAACCGGTCCAATAAATCTTGGAAACCCCGAAGAATATTCAATCTTGGAACTTGCAGAAAAAATTTTGAAATTAACAGGTTCAAAGTCAAAGATTGTATTTAAACCTTTACCAGAAGACGACCCAACCCAACGTAGACCCGATACTACAAAGGCTTATGAATTATTAAATAAGTGGAAACCAGTTGTTCCACTCGAAGAAGGATTAAAATACACAATTGAATATTTTAGAAAAGAATTAAATATTAACTAAATTTATTAATTTTGAATAAATAATTTTTGTATGAAAGGAATAATATTAGCAGGTGGAAGCGGTACACGTTTATACCCGATTACAATTAGTATTTCAAAACAAATAGTGCCTATTTACGACAAGCCAATGATTTATTATCCGTTATCGGTTCTAATGATGGCAGGTATACGAGAAATATTAATTATTTCTACACCTAAAGATATTCATCTATACGAAGAATTGTTTCAAGATGGAAGTCATTTAGGCTTAAATATTAAATATGCTGTTCAACCTTCGCCAGATGGCTTGGCTCAGGCTTTTATAATTGGTGAAGAATTTATCGGTAACGACACAGTTTGCATGATATTAGGCGATAATATTTTTTATGGCTATGGCTTACGACAATTATTAAAAGAGTCAGCAAAACTTAAAGAAGGAGCAATAGTTTTTGGATATTATGTTAAAGATCCTGAAAGATACGGTGTTGCTGAGTTCGATGAAAATGGAAACGTTATTAGTATAGTCGAAAAACCTAAAAATCCTAAATCTAATTTTGCTGTAACCGGCTTATATTTTTACGATTCAACTGTTGCAAAAAAGGCAAAGACATTAAAACCATCTGCACGAGGCGAATTAGAAATTACCGATTTAAATAATCTTTATTTAAAAGAAAATAAATTGCAAATTAAATTGTTAAGTAGAGGCGTTGCTTGGCTCGACACAGGAACACACGAATCGTTGTTGTTAGCATCAAATTTCATTGCAACAATTGAACAACGACAAGGATTAAAAATAGCTTGTATCGAAGAAATTGCATACCGCGAAGGTTTTATCTCGAAACAACAATTAATAGAATTAGCCAATAAGTACAAAAACAATACTTATGGTCAATATTTGTTCGAGGTTATAAATGATAAGTATAATGTCGTAAAGCATGAAGATAGAAAAAACTAATATAGAAGGATTAATTGTTATATATCCCGATGTTTATAATGATAGTAGAGGGTATTTTTTAGAATCGTATAATTTTCAAAGATTTAAAGAGTTTGGAATATACGATAATTTTGTTCAGGATAATGAATCTTTTTCTATATATGGTGTGATACGTGGTTTGCATTATCAGCTTGAGCCTTTTAGTCAAGCAAAACTTGTTAGGGTAATTAAGGGTAAAGTTTGGGATATAGCTGTTGACTTACGCAAAAATAGTTTAACTTTTGGAAAGTGGTTCGGTATAGAATTAAACGATGAGTTAAAAAATATGTTATACATACCTCGTGGTTTTGCTCACGGATTTAGCGTTTTAAGTGAATATGCTATTTTTTCTTATAAATGCGATAATTTTTATAATAAAGACGCTGAAAGAGGTATAATATACAATGATGAAGTTTTAAAAATTGACTGGAAAATACCCGAAGATAAAGTGATAATATCAGAAAAAGATCTTAAATTACCAAAATTTATTAATGCAGAATACTTTTAATAGTTAAAATATGAATAGGGTAGTGGTTTTAGGGGCAAATGGTCAATTAGGAAGCGAAATAAGGAAGATATCAGAAGAATTTAATGATTTAGATATAACTTATACCGATATAAATGACGTTGATATAACAAATTTGTCCAAATTAAAGCTTTTTTTTAATAACAATAGATTTTCTTATATAATAAATGCGGCCGCATATACAGCTGTCGATAATGCAGAATCAGAAGAAAAAAAAGCTACTTTAGTTAATGTCGAAGGTGTAACTAACCTTGCTAGAATAGCAACAAATTATAAAATGCACTTAATACACATTTCAACAGACTATGTTTTTGATGGTAAGTCGAATAAACCTTATGACGAAGAAATGCCAACAAATCCAATAAATGTGTACGGCAAAACTAAATTGAAAAGCGAAACTGAAGCATTAAGACATCACGAAACAATTGTAATACGAACATCTTGGCTATATTCAACTTTTGGTCATAACTTTGTAAAGACTATTTTAAAAATTGCACAAGAGAAAAACCAGATAAATGTTGTATACGATCAAGTAGGCTCGCCTACTTATGCCGAAGATTTGGCAAGGGCTATATTAACAATAATTAGCCAAAATGTTGCAAGTAAACACGTTTTTAAACGCGGTATTTATCATTATAGTAACTTAGGTGTTTGCTCTTGGTTCGATTTTGCTTACGAAATTGTAAGTTATTTCAACCTTCAATGTAAAGTAGTGCCTATTTTAACAGAAGAATATCCTACTAAAGCAAAACGCCCTGCATATAGTGTATTAAATTGTAGAAAGTTTATGCAAACTTTTTGTCAAGAAATACCTCACTGGAAGGACAGTTTGCGTAAATGTTTAGCTAATATTAAAATATAATAAATTATGGATAACGAAAAATATTCAATTGCTTTAAAAAAAGCTCAAGCATGGTTAAAAAGTAATATTGATGATGAAACACGTAAAGAAATAGAACAATTGTTAAATAATCCATCAGAGCTAATAGAGGCTTTTTACGAAAATCTGGAATTTGGAACAGGAGGTTTAAGAGGGATAATGGGAGTTGGCACAAATAGAATGAATCGATATGTTGTAGAAATGGCAACACAAGGACTTTGCAATTATTTGTTGAAAACCTTTCCCGATTATCCTAAAAGAGTTGCTATATCATACGATAGTCGCAATAATAGTAAACTCTTTGCTCATGCAACAGCTAATGTTTTTGCAGCAAATGGATTTGAAGTGTTCATTTTCGACGATATAAGACCTACACCAGAGTTATCTTATGCTGTAAGAAAATTACAATGTGTAAGTGGTGTAATGATTACTGCTTCGCACAATCCTAAAGAATATAACGGCTATAAAGCTTATGGTTTTGATGGAGGGCAATATGTATCACCACACGATAAAAATATAATTAAGGAAGTTACTGCTATTGAGTCGCTCGATGCCGTTAAAAAGGATAATAATCAGCATCTTATAAAAGTCTTATCAACAGATTTTGATGAATTGTATCTTACCGAAATACTAAATCTTTCATTAAATCCAGATGTTATTAAAACAAATAATGATATTGTTTTTGTATATACCCCTTTGCATGGTACAGGTGTAAAGTTAGTTCCCGAAGTATTAAAAAGATTAGGCTTTACGAATGTTTTTCTTGTTGAAGAACAGGCTATTGCAGATGGTAATTTCCCTACAACAATAAGCCCCAACCCCGAAGAAAAAGCTGCTTTGAATTTAGCCCTTGAAAAAGCAAAAATGGTAAATGCCGATATTATTTTAGCAACCGACCCAGATGCCGACAGACTCGGAGTTGCTGTTAAAAATAAATCAGGAGATTACATACTGCTAAATGGAAATCAAACAGCTTCTTTGTTAACTTATTATGTATTAGAGCAATACAAAAATAAAAATAAGCTTACTGGTAACGAATATATTGTAAAAACAATTGTTACAACCGAATTATTAACAAAGATAGCTCAAAATTATGGTGTAGAAGTTATTGATGTACTTACTGGTTTCAAATATATTGCCGAAGTTATAAGGAATAATGAAGGTAAGAAAAAATATTTATGCGGTGGCGAAGAAAGTTATGGTTTTCTTGTAGGAGATTACGTAAGAGATAAAGATGCTGTTTCTACTTGTGCAATTTTAGCAGAAGTAGCTGCGTGGGCAAAAAGCCAAGATATGACATTATGGGAATTATTATTAGATGTATATAAAAAATTTGGCTATTATAAAGAATCTTTGGTATCAATAACAAAAAAAGGCTCATCTGGAATAGAGGAGATTAAGCAAATGATGCAAAACTATAGAAATAATCCTCCAAAAACATTAGCAGGCTCGAATGTTGTAGTTATTAAAGATTATTTGCAACAAAAAACTTATAATGTTGTTACTTCAAAAGTAGAGGAAATACATTTACCTAAATCTGATGTTTTGCAATTTATTACAGCAGACGAAACAATAGTATCAATCAGACCAAGTGGTACCGAACCTAAAATTAAATTTTATTTTGGATTAAAACTTGAATACAAAGATTCACCAGAAAAATTAGATACCACGATAAATGAAAAAATCGAAAAAATTAAAAAAGAATTAAATATTTAAGTAAAATTGTTGCTATTAATTTATAGTAAGTGTCTTTTAGTATTGAATAAAATTGAAATACTTTCTGAGAAAAATTAATTTAAATTTGTAACGTTTATTAATTTATTATAACTTTACTTGTAAAGAAAATAATACATGAGTGAAAGTATTCTAAAAGCTTTAATGCGTTTGTTCGCTATAATTGCTGATGCTGACATTGATAATGAAACTGAAAGCGATGAAATAATAAGTGAAAAAGGTAAAGAAATAGTTGCTTCATACTTGAAACAGCAACTAAACCAGGAACTGGTAGACCAATATATAGCATTATTCCTTAGTTATGTAAAAGAACAAAAAAGCAAAAAAGGAAAGAAACGTTTATCGGCAAATAGTGTAAAGGTTCTAGCTATTTGCTCAAGAATAAACGATGAATTGCGTCAAGAACAAAAGATACTCGTTTTATTAAAATTATTAGAGTTTATTAATTATAATGGTGTAGTAACAGAATATGAATTAGAATTCGTTAAAACTGTTGCTGAAACATTTAATATTCCAGCAAATGAATACGAAAATTGTAAAGCCCTTATTTTAGATAAACCACAAAATATTCCATATAAACAGCACTTATTAATTATAGACGATAAAAAGGAAAATTTTATTCCCGAAGCTAAACATATTTACAACGAACATTTAAAAGGTCAGCTTATAATTATACATCTGGAAAGCACAAACATATATGCTTTTGGTTATGTTGGTGATGATATCATATATTTAAACGGACAGTTGATTTATCCTAAAAGAGTCTATATTCTTGTAAAAGGCTCTACGTTAAGAGGTCCAAAGTTACCACCTATTTATTATAGCGATATTGTTTCGGTATTTATAAGTGCTAAACAGGAGTCTAAGATTGTATTTACAGCTCGAAATGTCACTTTTAAATTTAAAAACTCTGAAAATGGTTTACACGAATTCAATTTTAGTGAAGAAAGCGGTAGACTCATTGGAGTTATGGGAGCAAGTGGGGCAGGGAAGTCTACGCTGTTAAATATTCTCAATGGCAATATTAAACCTTTGACTGGCGAAGTCCTTTTAAACGGTTACAACGTTCATACCGAAAAAGACAAAATAAAAGGATTAATAGGCTTTGTTCCACAAGATGATTTGCTCATTGAAGAATTGACAGTATTTCAAAATTTATATTACAATGCTAAATTGTGTTTTGCAAAATTTAGCGAAGAACAACTTGTTGAAGCAGTTAATAAAATCCTTATCGATTTAGATTTATATGAGATTCGTAATTTAAAAGTAGGTAGTCCTTTAAACAAATTTATAAGCGGTGGCCAGCGAAAACGATTAAATATTGCATTAGAATTAATTCGTGAGCCGAATGTTTTATTTGTCGATGAACCAACTTCCGGCTTGTCTTCGATGGACTCCGAAATGGTAATGGATTTACTTAAGGAAATAACTTTAAAAGGTAAACTTGTAATTGTTAATATTCATCAACCTTCTTCTGACATATATAAACTTTTTGATAAAATTCTAATACTCGATAAAGGTGGTTATCCTATTTATTATGGAAATCCTATTGAAGCTATAGTTTACTTTAAAAAGTATATTAATCATGTTAATGCAGATGAAAGCGAATGTACCTGTTGCGGAAACGTTAACCCAGAACAGGTGTTGCAAATTGTAGAAACAAAAGTTGTAGATGAATACGGAAAACTAACTCGAAATAGAAAATATTCGCCACAGGAATGGTTTGCACACTTTAAACAAACTATAGATTCTAATTTTAAAGAAAAGACTTATGAAAAGGTAATACCAAAAACTAACTTCGATATTCCTAAAAAAATTAAGCAATTTAAAATATTTTTTGTTAGAGATGTCTTGTCAAAGTTAACTAATAAACAATACGTTCTTTTAACATTTCTTGAAGCACCTACGCTTGCAGTTATTCTCGGATATTTTACAAAATATATAGCCGGCGACCACTATATTTTTAGCGAAAACGAAAATCTTTTTGCGTATATTTTTATGGCAGTTGTTGTTGCTTTGTTTTTAGGTCTAACTTTAAGTGCCGAAGAAATAATTCGTGACCGTAAAATAGTTGAACGCGAAAAATTTTTAAACCTAAGCCGTTTTAGTTACATTAATTCTAAGGTTATTATAATGTTTATATTATCAGCCATTCAAATGATATCTTTTGTTTTAATAGGAAATTGGATTTTAGGTATAAAAGGATTAACAGCAGAATATTATTGGATATTGTTTACAACTGCTTGCTTTGCAAATATGTTAGGTTTGAATATATCATCTGCATTAAATTCGGTTGTTACTATATATATACTTATACCATTTATTTTAGTTCCACAACTATTACTAAATGGATTAATTGTTAAATTTGATAAGTTGCATAAATCTATTGCAAGCTATAGATTTGTACCTGTTGTTGGCGATGTAATGACTTCAAGATGGGCTTTTGAAGCGCTTGCCGTTACACAATTTAAAGATAACTTATGGGAAAGAAACATTTTCGACATCGAGTTTAAAAGAAGCTTTCATGAATTCAGATTTAATTATCTAATTCCTGAATTGTCGAACAAATTGGATTTTTGCCAAAATTATTTAGAAAAACCTGGCGATAAAAAAGAGTATGAAAAAAATTTGGCTATTCTATATAATGAAATATCGGAATTAGAAAAATTGTTTCCTAAGAAAACTTTCTATGCATTTGACAAGTTAAATCCAGAAAAATTTAATAACGAAGTTGCCGAAGAACTTCGTGAATATTTGGAAGAAAAACGTAAATTTTTTGTTAAGCAGTATAATAAAGCAACTGCTGAATTAGATAAAAAAATATCTGAATTAGAAAAAAAATATGGAAAAGAAGGACTTGTTAAATTGAAAGAAGATAACTTTAATATTTCTTTGTCTGATTTGGTTACAAATAAAAATTCATTTCAAACAATTAAAGAAGATGATAATAGATTGATACAGTTAACGAAGCCAATTTTTAAAGAACCTGAATCGAATTATGGGAGAGCTCATTTTTATGCACCTTTTAAAAAAATTGGCTCATATAAAATAGATACATTTTGGTTTAATACTATTTTTATTTGGTTAACAACCTTATTTTTATACATAGCTTTGCAATTCGATTGGTTAAGGAAAATCATTACAAGTAATATCTGGTCGAAAATAATAAAGAAAAAGAAAAGAGATGAAGATTAGTGGTTTTACTATTGCCAGAAATGCCGTAAAGTTATATTTTCCAATAAAAGAATCTATTTTAAGTATTTTACCTATTGTAGATGAATTTGTTGTTGCATTAGATAAAGGCGATTCTGATGATGAAACAGAAAAAGAAATTTTATCAATAAATTCTCCGAAAATAAAAATTTTAAACCGCCAATGGGATAACCGATTGTTTAAAGATGGTAAAATTTTTGCTCATGAAACAAATATTGCTTTAAAGTCTTGCTCGGGCGATTGGTGTTTCTATCTTCAAGCCGATGAAGTTATTCATGAAAAAGATTTGCCTGTTATAGAAAAAGCATGTATAAAATATTTGAACGATGCAAATGTGGATGGATTTACACTGAATTATTATCATTTTTTCGCAGATTACGAACATTATTTGCCGTATCACGGGTGGTGCCGTAAAGAAATAAGAATCGTTAGAAATAATCAAGATATTTACTCATACAACGATGCAAATTCTTTCAGAAAAAAAGAAAATAAGAAATTAAATGTTATACATTTACCTGCTTATGTTTATCATTATGGCTATGTTCGTCCACCGCACATAATGAAGCAAAAAAAAGTTATTCAAGATAATATTCACGCTGGTGTAGATAAAGATATTATTGATTATGAATCTTTTAACTATGGTAATTTGGCTAAAGTTTATAAATTTAAAGGTTCACATCCCAAAGTAATGGAAAATAGAATAAAAGATTGTTTTTGGAAAGACGAACTAAAATACGAACCTGTTAAATTAAATAGACCAAAGATGAAACATGAAAAATTATGGTATAGGTTTTTGACAATAATTGAAAACGATTTATTATGCGGTAGACAGTTGTTTGGTTATAAAAACTGGAAAACAATTGGGAAATTTAGGCCATAGATTTATTTTGTTTTGTATAAGATAGCTGTTACAGGATAATGATCGCTATAATTTACTTTATGAATTGTATGTTTGCAAGAAACAAAATCGGGCGAATGAAAGATGTAATCTATTCTTATAAAAGGTATATTGCCGTTGTAAGTGCTTCCTAAAGTGAAATCAAAGTTTTTGTAAGTATCAACTAAATTTTTGCTAATTGTAGAATATGTGTAAGATGCTGGGATATCGTTAAAATCGCCACATACTATTACAGGATATTTACATTCTTCTATGCTTTTTGCTATAATTTGAGCTTGTCGATTTCTTTCAATGGCAGCTTTAATTAATCTTTTTATAAGGCTTTTAGTTTTATTAAGTTCAAGGCTGTCTGGACTTTTCTCTAAAGACGATATAAAAATGTAATCTTCTACTCCTAACCTTACACTTTCCAAATGCATGTTGTATATTCTTATTGTATCGTTGTTCTTCACAATATCTACATAAATACACGAATTAGATGTTTTATTGAATTTTATAATGCCCTGATTAACTATTGGATATTTTGATATAGTGGCAATTCCAAAAAAATCTTTTTTTCGTAGAACAATAGGAAAGTAATTATGAATATATTTAGTCCTAAGTTCTTTGAGCAATGTGTCGGTTGTAGGGTATTTGCCATCGCTTTGGTAATAGTATTCCTGAAAACATGCTATGTCTGGTTGTTCTTTAATAATAAAATCTAAAATGTTTTTATAATTTTCGTGATTATTTTTCCAGTTATATAAATCGAATAAACGAACATTGAAAGTCATAATTTTTATTGAATCTTTGTTATTACAATCTTCTTTTAAAAACAAATTTGTAAAATTTATATATCTATTAAATACAGCAAAAGCCCAAACAACTATTGGAATAGTAATTATAATGCTTATATAATATTTTTTAAAACTTATAATAATAGTAGAAATTAAAAGGTATAAAAAAGTGAATGGAAATATTAAAGAAAATAGATAAGGTATATATGATTTTTCAGCTGGAATAAATTTAGACATTAATGCTATAAATACCGACAATAAAGTAGTAAAATGTATAAATAGAAAGAAAGTTTTTGTAATTTTTTTTAAAATATTATTTTTGGTTTTAGTATATTTTATCATTTTATTTTTTGCTTTCGTTGAATAAAGTTTCTTTTTCTTTATCGGTTAAACTACTATATCCATATTTTGAAATTTTATCTAAAATTCTATCTATCTCTTTTTGATGTTTGGCTTTTTCATAGTTATATTCATCGTCGGTCATAAATCTTACATTCTTTTTAAAAGATTTTTTCTTTTTAAATTTAAGTTTAGGTATTTTCAAAAATTTTGAGTTTGTTTTAAGCATTAGTCCATAAATCATCCCGTAAAAGGCTCCACCAAGATGTGCAATATGACCACCACTATTTTCGGCAGGTATACTCAATAAATCTATAATTATTGATATAATGGCAATGTATTTTATTTTTACTTGTCCGAAAAAAAGTAAATTTAAAGTATAATTTGGAATGTAAAACGATATAGCTACAACTATAGCTAAAACAGAAGCAGAAGCACCTAAGGCTCTGGCATAAGGTAAATATTCGCTAAATACTGGAAAAATATTGAAAGATAATATAAAAAAAATAGCTCCCCATATACCTCCCAATATATATACATTTAGTAATTTTTTTGAACCTAAATAATCAATAAATATCTTACCAAACCAGAAATACCACAACATATTAAATAATATATGCAGTAGTTCTGAATGTGTGAACATGTAAGTAATGATAGTCCAAGGTTTACTTAAAAAATTATTTATATCGGCAGGTAGCATTAAATACTTAAGTAAAAAGTTTATACTATCGTCAGATTTTAAAAGAAAAGCCAAGACCCTAATTATTGCTATTAACAGAAAAATGAAAATATTTATGTATATAATTTTAATAAAATAGTTTCCGTAAAGAAATTTTTTCCAGTATTTTTCAAGTAGATTCATAGTTATAAGTATTGTCTATACTTGTTTCTCCAATATAGAATAAGTATTAATCCAAAAATCATACCACCTAAATGTGCAAAGTGTGCTACATTGTCTCCTGGTTGGTTCATAATGCCGCTATAAAATTCAAAAAATCCGTATAATATCACGAAATATTTAGCTTTTATCGGTAACATAAAGAATACATAAATAAGAGAATTTGGGAACATTACGCCAAATGCAAGTAATATTCCAAAAACAGCTCCTGAAGCTCCAACAGTAGGTATATTAATACTGCTCATATACAAATGGTCTATAGCTTTGAATGATTCCTGGACAAAAATTGGGTCGTACCTGAAATATGACCATTGTTCAAGGAAACTGGAAAATTCGTATTTAAATTCGGGGAAATAATTAAGTATAACATAACTAAAGCTTTCAGGTGAAGGTGTATTTTTATATGCTAAAATGGCATTATGCATGTCGTTAAAGCGTAAATAACTGACAAACATATGTAAAGTAGCTGCTCCTAATCCAGTGAAGAGATAATAATACAAGAATCTTTTACTGCCCCAATAGTTTTCTATTGCAGTGCCAAACATCCATAAGGCAAACATATTTGAGAAAATATGTGTAAAGTTGCCATGCATGAACATATGTGTAATAAATTGATACCATCTAAAGTTCGAACTTTCTATATAATGAAGCCCCAAAATGTTGGTTAAATCAACACCAAATTTGGAATATAAAGTTATTGTTGCTAAAAATATTAAACCGTTAATTATAAGCAGGTTTTTAACAACAGGTGGCATTAACCTAAATCCGACAGGTGAATAATAATTCATTTTATAAAAGTTTTTCTATTTCATTAATATTGATTATATGGAAAATTTTTTCCCCATCTGGCGAATATTGCGGATTTGAAGTCTGAAATAGTTCATCTACTAATTGTTCCATCTCATCTTGACTTAATGGTTTACCAGATTGGATTGCAATGGACTTAGCAAGTGGAATAATTATTTTGTCAATATATTCTTTTGAATCTATCTTTTC
>Ga0272449_1001890_pt1 | contig 20424 bp, 20 predicted proteins | sample YNPCB0241_FD_198679 | JGI IMG/M metagenome (GOLD analysis project Ga0272449, IMG submission 198679) | Hot spring sediment microbial communities from Yellowstone National Park, WY, United States - YNP-CB-024-1 | ecosystem: Environmental > Aquatic > Thermal springs > Hot (42-90C) > Sediment... | reverse complement strand
TGGTGGGGTAGCTGGGATTTGAACCCAGGACCGCCAGCGTTCTGGATCTGCGAATTGCGTTCCCCAGGCTGGTATCCTAGACCAAGCTAGACGACTACCCCACTTGTGGGGATGAGAGCGCTGCTGTTTTTGTTTTTTAAAAGTTTGATGTTGTTTATTTCCCTTGCGTATTTTAAGTAGGGGGTTGTGTTGGTTAGGCTGTTATGACCTTTACTTTGCTTCTTCTTCATCTTTTTCTTCATGTAACGTTTTTGTGGATATCTCCCGTATTAGGGGTTCTTTTTTGCCGCCTTCTATCTCTATTTTTGCGCCTGGATATTGCCTTTCAAGTTGTTTGCGGAGTGCATTCGCGTCTGTGTCTTTTCCAATTTTAGCTTTCACCTTTGTGCCTTCGGGTGTTTGGACTACGCTTATGGAGTAGCCGCCTGTGACTTCGCCTTCTGAAAACTCTTTAAACAGATCATCCATTTCATCGAAAAGGGAGTCTCCGAAGAATTCGTCTATGAAGCTGCGTCTTCGCCTCTTTTCGGGAGGCAAGACTATCACCCTCATGATTTAGAGGTGAAGTTGTGGCTTAAAAATTTTAATTAGACTCCCCCACTATTTTAGTGCTTGAGTGGAAAGCGATGGCGAATAAAGTTGTTGTGCTGATGGGTTCGGAGAAGGATTTGGAGTTTGCGCTGGAGATTGGCAAGCATTTGGAAGCTTTTGGTTTAGATTATGAATTTCGTGTGGCTTCAGCTCATAAAACTCCTGAGAAGATTTTGGAAATGTTTAAGGAGTATGAGGGGGAAAGGGTTGTCTACATAACTGTTGCTGGAAGGTCTAACGCCTTAAGCGCTTTTGTTGACGCAAACACTGCTAAGCCTGTTATTGCCTGTCCGCCGTATTCGGAGAAATTTGCGGGTGCAGACATTTTCTCTTCGCTAAGGGTTCCAAGTGGAATAGGCTCTGTTGTAACCCTAGAGCCTGAAGGCGCCGCAATTGCAGCAGCCAAAATCTTCGCTTTGGAAGATAAGAAAATAGCAGAACGCGTAAGGGAGTATCAGCTTGCAAAAAAGAGGGAAATTGAGAAGGCGGATGAGGCTGTTAAGAAGTTGAAAAGGTGAATGGGAATGGGCAGCGTCAAAGACCTGGAAATAGTTAAGAAACCAACAAAGAACAAGATGGGCGTCGGGCGTTTCCATTTTTCAGACCGCTACTCGGTTTTCGACTGGGGAGAAATGCCAGACCACATTGAAGGGAAAGGCGCAGCCCTATGCCTCATGGGGGCTTACTGTTTCGAGCGACTTGAAGATAAAGGCGTAAAAACACATTATCGCGGGTTGGTTGACGATAAAGGGCGAGTTATGCGTTTCGACGAGTTAAAACAGCCTTCAAACGTCATGGAGATTAACCTAGTAAACGTGTATAAGCCAAAGGTTTATGTGGAAAATGGCAAGCTCGTTCATGACTACAGCGTTTACACGCCTAAGCTGAAGAATTACCTAATCCCCCTAGAAATAATTTATAGGAACGGCTTGCCAGAAGGCTCTTCAGTTTTTAAAAGGCTTGAGCAGGGCTTGGTTACCCTTGAGGATTTAGGCTTAGACCATTATCCGAAAGTTGGCGAAAGGCTTTCAAAGCCGATTTTTGATGTAAGCACAAAACTGGAGGAAGGCGACCGCTATGTCAGCTGGAAAGAAGCCCAAAAGATAGCGGGCTTAACTGACGGCGAACTGGAAGAAGTTAAAAGTGTGCTTCTAAAAGTTGATGAGACAATTACGGAGATAGCTTCCAAAGCAGGATTGGTGAACGAGGATGGAAAAATCGAGTTGGCTTTTGACCCTTTAAGAAGGCTTATGATTGTGGATGTTGTGGGCACATTGGACGAGTGCAGATTCACATATAATGGGTTGCATGTAAGCAAGGAAATAGCCCGCATATACTATAGGCGGACAGAATGGGCGAAGGAAGTGGAAGAGGCAAAGAAAAAGGCAAAAGAGCAAGGCATAGAAAACTGGAAGAGACTGGTTAAAACGGTACCTCCAAAATTAGATGCGAAACTGAAAATGCTGATAAGCCAAATGTATATGTCGGTGGCAAACGAAACCACTGGGAAAACGCTTTTTGACGCCCCCAAACTGGCGGAGGTTATGAGAAACTTTCAAAGCATTAAGCTCTAACCTTTAGGCGTTTAATTTAATAGAAGCTTAAGGCTATAGGGTAAATCTGGTAAGCTTATAGAATACTTTAAGGCGGGAAAAACATGATTAGCCGAACCATAATCCGCAAAATTGTAAACGAGTACGACGAAAGCAACATTCGCATAGGTGTTTTAGGTTCCCATTCAGCCTTGGAAATTGCTCACGGCGCACGACAAGAAGGCTTCGAAACCGTGGTGGTTTGCCAAAAAGGCCGCGAAAAAACCTACACCAAACATTACCGCAACCTTTTCACCCATGTGCTCCTGCTGGACAATTTTGGAGATATAATGCGCGTGGAAAACCTAGAAAAACTTAGAGCGTTAGATACTCTTTTTGTGCCCAACCGCTCCTTTTCGGTTTATGTAGGCTACGAAAACATTGAAGAACGTTTTGCAGTGCCCATAATTGGAAACCGTTTTATGTTACGGGCTGAAGAACGTAACACGCCGAAAAACCAGTACTACCTTCTCCAGAAGGCTGGAATCCCAACCCCTAAAATTTTTAAATCCCCAGAAGAGATAGACCGCCTCGCCATAGTCAAAGTGCCAGAAAAACAGCGTGCCATTGAAAGAGCCTTCTTCTACGCTTCTTCGCCTGAAGAGTTCAGGAAAAAGGCTGAAGAACGCATACGCAAAGGCATAATAAGCCAGGAAGCCCTTGAAAAGGCCGTTATAGAAGAGTATGTTTTAGGCGCCAAATTCAACGCGAACTTCTTCTGGTCACCCTTAACAGATGAAATCGACCTTTTAGGGTTTGACAGGCGAATCCAAACAGACTTAGACGGCGTGCTGGACTTGCCGGCACAAGAGCAGCTGGAGCTTAACATTGCAACTCAAAACATTGAAATAGGCCACATGGGCGCTACCATGCGCGAAAGCCAGCTGGAAAAAGTATTCGAAGCTGGAGAACGCTTCGTGGAAACATGTAAAAAAGAGTATCCCCCAGGCATGATTGGACTTTTCGCCTTGCAGGGCGCCGTAAACAAAAACCTTGAATTCTACGTTTTCGACGTAAGCCCCCGAGTGCCAGGCTGCCCATGCGTGGAACCCACATCGCCATACATGAAATACAAATATGGCGTGGAAGTGGGCCCGGGCAGAAGAGTAGCCATGGAGATAAAGCGTGCGGTTAAAGAAGGCAGACTTGAGGAAATCGTAACATGATAACCCGTGAAGAAATAAGCCAGCTGATAAACGGCTACGACTTGAAAAAATTAGCCATAGCCACTATAGGCTCGCATTCAGCGCTGAACATTTTTAAAGGCGCCAAAGAAGAAGGCTTCAGAACCGTTTGCATCTGCAAAGAAAAAGACCTCATAGTCTACAAGAAATTTCCGTTGGTAGACGAGTTCATAATAGTAAACGATTTCACAGAACTATTAAACGACACTGTGCAGGAAAAGCTTAGGAAGCTTAACACGGTGATTGTTCCTCATGGCTCTTTTACGGCCTATTTAAGCACTGAACAGTTAACTGACAGCTTTTATGTGCCCATGTTCGGAAACCGTCAACTCCTTCACTGGGAGGCAAGCCGCGAAAAACAGGAGGAATGGCTGAGAAGGGCTGGGCTTAAGCTTCCAAAAAACTTTGCAAGCCCAGAGGAAATTGACACGTTGACAATTGCTAAACTTCAAGGCGCCAAGGGCGGAAGGGGCTATTTTTTAGCCAATTCTCCGGAAAGCTTCAGCAAGAAAGTTAAAGAGATGATTCGCCGTGGCTTGATAAGCAAAGAAGATGCCACGCATATCCATTTGCAAGAGTATGTCATAGGCGTTAACGTTTACCCTCACTATTTCTCCTCAATACTAAAGGATGACGTGGAGTTTCTTGGCGTAGACAAACGTTACGAATCCACAGTTGATGCCATAGGCAGAGTGCCCGCCGCTGAACAAATTGAAATAAACCTAAATCCCACATACACCATTGTAGGCAACATACCCCTAACCCTCAGAGAATCCTTACTGCCAGAACTGCTAACAATGGGGGACAACGTGCAGAAAACAGCTAAAGAGCTTGCCCCACCAGGCATAATTGGACCCTTCTGCCTTGAAACCGTCATCACCGACAAACTTGAAATTTACACCTTTGAAATTTCAGCACGCATCGTCGCAGGAACAAACGTTGGGATAGGCACATCGCCCTATGCCTACTTAAAATATGGAGAGAAAATGTATACGGGAAGGAGGATAGCTCTCGAAATTAGAGAAGCCTTAAAGAAAAAGTGTCTCTCTAACGTAGTTGCATAGTTTTTTGGTTATAGAAGAAAATTCTATTTCATTTTTCTATAAACAGTTATAAAGACAAAGCGAAAAATCCCTTTTCCATTCAGAGAAGGGAGAAAGGGGTTGGCGGAATCCTACAGTTGGCTTTTCATAGATTTTGTTCCTCTGCTTTATGAAAGGCGAAGGGTTGCACGACAGTTGCAGGTTGAAACTTGGCTTGACCTTCCCCAACTTCTAAGAGAGCTAAAACTTGAAAATGCCGAAGGCGAAGGGCAGAACGCTAAACCAAAGATAGATTACGCCACTTAAAAACCGCAAACCTCTAATAGCGTTTCAAAGTTTCGGCGGCTCTTATCCAATTTATACCGCCTCAACGCCTCAATTACGACTTTTTTATCTTTTACGCCGAGCTTATGGGTTATTTTCTCTGCGACAGCACCGCTGATGAATAGAAACTGCGCGATTGAAGTCACATTCGATGGTTTACGGTTTAGGCTTGCAGTTTCAAAGTCAACTATAAAGACTTGGTTTTCACCGTTTATAATTACGTGTTTTGGGGCGTGGCTCAGCTCCCCATGGTCCAAGCAAGCCGTATCCAGACGCCAACACTGCTCCAAAACCTCTTCCAGAACCTTTTTTAGTCGTGTTTTTCCTCTGCACTTTTCCAGCCATTCTGGAAGCAGAATGCCGTCTATAAACTGCATTAAAAGGAAGTTGTCGCTAAAGCCTAAAAGCCTAGGACCAACATTTACAGTATTAGCCACCTTAAGCATTTCAGCCTCATGCCGCATTCCGGCGCGGTCAGCATCCACACGCCTAATTTTTAAAGCTGCCTTTTCACGGTTTCTGTAGGCTATTACCACTACGCCAACACAGCCTTTACCCAAAACTTTCAAATTTGAAACTTGTTTTTCGCCACTGAATTCCAGCGCAGTTACACCGAGCTTCTCCAGTTCCTTCAAGCGTTTGTTGAGTTCACTTTTGCTTGGCTTCGGATAACATAAGACCGAAGCAAACGGTTCTCCTCTAAGCTCTTCTATAGACGCCACTGAACATTCAACGTTCATTTCTATCCTAAAGGATGCTAAGTTGGTAAGGGCTTAAAAGGGCTGTGCTGCACAAAAGAGAAAAGTGTAGTTTATTCTTCTTCGTAGAATTCTTCTGCTTTCGGCGGTGTTGGACTTAGACCTCTGCGCTCGCGGATCTGTCTTATGACGTCTGCTTGCATGGACTCTGGCACTGGAGCCCACCGGCTGAACTGGGTTGCCCAGAAAGCTCTGCCCTGCGTTGAAGACCTAAGTTCGTCTGCTATTCCGAAGGATTCTGCGACTGGAAGCTCAGCTTTGACTATAACCATGTCTTCCTCGTTCACCATGTCCAGGATTCTTCCTCTGCGCTTCTGCACTAACGAAATAACCGGGCTTACAAATTCGTTTGGAACCTTGCATTCGAAGCTCATTATGGGCTCTAGAAGCTTTGGCTCGCTTAGCAGGAAGGCACACCATATGGGGCGCCAAGTCATGGGAAGTATCTGTGCTGGTCCGCGGTGCACTGGGTCCTCGTGAATCAAAATGTCTTCAAGGTTAACTTTTAACCCGTAGGCTGGCTCTTTCGCCAAAACACATGAGTAGACGGCTTCTCGGAAACCAGACTTTACATGGTCTAAAACTTCTTCAACGTACTGCCTTCCCTTTATACGGTTAACAAGCACGTTTGTGCCTTCAATGGCTATTACGTTACGCGCGTCTTCAGTTGTCCAGCCGAACTCCTTCGTTAAAATCTTCTGCCGTTCATCGCGGGTTTGCATTTCAGAAATTCTTCCAGCTTTTATGGCTTCTATGAGTTCGTCTGAAAGCTTTTCAACGGTTACCCAAAGCTTGTTATGCTTGTTGGGGCTTTTACCCATTATCGGCGGCCCTTTATAGCTGCGGCTTATGGTTTCACGGTAAATCACAATAGGCTTGCTTATCTTAACCTTCAAACCAGCTTCCTGCATGCGGTAAGCCGTAACCTCAAGGTGAAGCTCGCCCATACCGCTCAGCAAGTATTGGCCGCTTTCCTTGTCTATTTTAAAATGCAGGTTTGGATCTTCAAGGGTTATCTTATGAATAACCTTGTCGAAAAGCGGCAGGTCTTTAACGTCTTCCGGCTCGACTGCCACAGTGACCACGGGGTCTGAAACATACTTTAACCCTTCAAAGGGCTGGGTTTCAACGCCTTCTTCCGCAATGGTTTCGCCCACGTGAAGCGAAGGCAACCCTGAAAGCGCCGCAATGTTACCAGCTGGAATGCGTTCCACTATTACTCTATCTGCAGCCATGCTCATGTAAACCTGCTGTATGGTTCCCTTCTGGCGGCTGGTTACAAGGCGAACCGTTTTGCCCCTTTCCACGGTGCCGCTGAAAACCCGTCCGATGGCGACAACACCGCTGTGAGGATCAACCTCAATGGTGGTTACACACATAAGCAGAGGCCCGTTAGGGTCAACATTGGCCATGGCTTTGCCTACGGGACTGTTTGGATCTCCAGGCCAGATTTGGCCCTGCCTGTAGGGTTGGGCTTGCAGCGGATTTGGAAGGTGCTCGCAGAACATGTCAAGTATAGGCTCATACAATGGGGCCTTTTTGCTTAGGGCGTCAACTTTCCTTCCAATGTCTTCAGGCTCGCCTGTGTAAGCGTCAATTATGTCCTTGAAGGTTATGCCTTTAGCCTTCATGTGAGGCAGGTTTAAACCCCACTTGTGGAGAGCTGAACCGAAAGCCACCCGCCCATCTTCAACTTTAACCTGCCAGTCCTTTTTATGCTCTGGAGGCGCATACTTCTCAATAATATTGTTTATCCTAACAATAATTTTTGCAAACTTTTTCTGGATCTCTTCAGGGGTAAGCTTAAGCTCCTTTATTAGACGGTCAACTTTGTTTATGAACAGGATGGGTTTGACTCTTTCTCGGAGCGCCTGCATCAAGACGGTTTCTGTTTGTGTCATCGGGCCTTCCACGGCGTCTACGACGACGAGGGCTCCGTCAACGGCGCGTAGGCTTCTGGTTACGGCTCCGCTGAAGTCTATGTGGCCCGGCGTGTCTATGAGGTTTATCAGGTATTCTACGCCTTTATATTCGTGGGCTAGGCTGATGTTGGAGGCGAAAACAGTCATCTGCCTCTTCTGTTCAAGCTCCCAAGAGTCTAGGAAAAGCTTCTGCCCTGCAACCTGCTCGCTTATTATTCCAGCAGCCGCCAAGAGGCTGTCTGAAAGGGTTGTTTTCCCATGGTCCACATGGGCGATTATGCTTGTGTTTCTTATCCTTTCAGGGGTATTCATCAGTTTTATTATTTCTTCAACTTGCCTATAGCGCCCCATAGTTAAACCTCCCCACTCCTGCAAATTTACGCTCAATGTTGAATTTTAAATGCGTATGCATTATGGATTTCACTTACTAAGATAGGCTACATGGAAGTGAAAAATGCGTCATATTAACTTTTTGCATTCCTTGTAGGCTAAACGGCATAGTTAAATGAAACATAAACTTTGTCTCTTAGGCTATAGGGAGTTATATTATAATAAAGGTGTGTTAATTAGACGTTGGGAGAATTCTAGCCTTGCCAAGGTTTAGGCAAACCGTTGAAATCCTCAAACTGATGAGGAAAAAGGAGCATATTCGCAACATTGGCATAATCGCCCACATAGACCATGGGAAAACAACCATGACAGACTCGCTTTTAGCGGGGGCTGGGCTGCTCTCGCCGAAAATAGCTGGAAAAGCGCGGGTTCTCGACTATTTGGAGGAAGAACAGAAACGCGGAATCACCATTAAGACTGCCAACATATCGCTGCTGCATGAGGTTGAAGGCAGCCCATGCGTGGTAAACTTGATGGACACGCCGGGACATGTGGATTTCACGGGCAAGGTTACAAGGGCTTTAAGGGCTATAGACGGCGCAGTGGTTGTTGTTGACGCTGTGGAAGAGGTTATGGTTCAAACAGAAACAGTAACCCGACAAGCCCTAGAAGAGAGAGTTAGGCCAGTTCTCTTCATAAATAAGGTTGACCGCCTAATAAAAGAACTGAAACTTTCTCCAAGTGAAATTCAAAACAAGCTGGCGCGTATTATACGGGAATTTAACAGTTTAATTGAAGTTTACAGCGAGCCAGAGTTTAATGAAAAGTGGCGGGTTAACCCTGAAAATGAAACGGTGGCTTTCGGCTCTGCTCTCCACAAGTGGGGTTTCACCTTGAAAACTGCTCTGGAAAAGGGGGTAAAATTCAGCGACATCATAGAAGCCTACGCAAGAGGCAAAAGTCAAAATCTTGCACGGTTAATTCCGCTTAACAACGCAATCTTAGACATGGTGGTTAAAAACGTTCCAAACCCCGCTGAAGCCCAGAAATATAGGGTTCCACGAATATGGAAGGGCGACATAAACTCTGAAATAGGCCAGGCAATGCTTAACTGCGACGATAACGGGCCTACAGTCATGTGCCTAACCATGGCTCAGATGGATCCCCAAAGGGGTTTGGTTGCCACTGGAAGAATTTTTTCAGGCTCAGTGAAAGAGGGAGACCACGTTTACCTTGTTGGTGCAAGAAAAGACTACAGGGTTCAGCAGGTTTCCATGTACATGGGCGCCTTCAGAGAAAGCGTAGAAAAGATAACCGCCGGCAACATCGCCGCACTCTTAGGCTTAGACTTGGCTAGGGCCGGCGAAACCCTTGTAGACTTGGCCCACAAAGACGTTATGGTTCCCTTTGAACGCATAAAATATGTTTCAGAGCCAGTTGTAACCATAGCCCTTGAACCCGAAAATCCTAGGGAATTGCCCCGTTTAGTTGAAGCCATGAACAGGCTTTCCATAGAAGACCCCAATCTGGTAGCCACTATAAACACGGAAACAGGCGAATACTTGCTCAGCGGGATGGGAGAACTCCACTTGGAAATCGCATTAAAATTCCTAAAAGAATACAGTGGGGGAATGGATCTCTTAGCATCTAAGCCCCTAGTGATTTACAGAGAAAGCGTTACTGGAAAAGGCGCAGTAGCCATGGCGGAAAGCCCCAACAAAAAAAGCAAGTTCTGGGTGCAAGTGGAACCCCTAGGAGAAAAAGTTCTAAACCTCATCGAGAAAGGCAGAATCTCAGAGGAAACGGGAAGAAAACAAATGGAAAAGCTCTTATTCAAAGAGGCTGAATTGCCCGCGGAAGAGGCGCAAAAAGTTTTGGCCTTAGATGAGCATGGAAATATGCTTATAGACTTGACGAAGGACATCCAATACTTCAGCGAAACCGTGGAAACGATAATTGCTGGTTTTAAATGGGCATGCAAGGCTGGACCCTTATGTGAAGAGCCATTAAGAGGCGTAAAAGTCAAGATTATGGATGCTCAACTCCATGCGGAGCCAGCGCACCGCAGACCAGCCCAAATCATGCCAGCCATTCGCCGCGCAATATTGGGCTCTTTCTTAACGGCGAAACCAGTGCTTCTGGAGCCCGTTTATAAGATTGAAGTGTCTGTTCCAGCCCATTGGATTGGAGAATGCTCCAGCATAATAACGAAGAAGAGGGGCAGAATAACGGCTTCGGAATACAAAGGAGACTTAGCCATGGTTAGGGGATACATTCCAGTTGCGGAGACTTTGGGCTTATCTGGTGAAATGCGTTCAGCCACTTCAGGACACGCCTTTTGGCAGTGCACCTTCAACCACTGGGAAAAAGTTCCGGAAAACATCGCTGTAGAAGTGATTAGGCAAATCCGCGAAAGAAAAGGCTTGCCGCCTGAACCTCCAACTCCGGACAAGTTTGTTGATAGAGGCGAATAATCATGACAACGTTTGAGTGCACTCAGCCTTTTAATTTGGAGCTAACCCTCTGTTGTGGGCAAGCCTTCAGATGGGAAAAAATAGGCAGTTGGTGGTACGGAGTTGTCAAGGATAAAGTCTTAAAAGTGAGACAGAATGGAAGCATGCTTGAGTTTGAAAACGCAGGCGCAGATTTTGTAAAAGATTATTTTGGATTTAAAGACAACTTGCCTTTAATCCTATCAGAAATTGCCAAAGACAAACACATCGAAAAGGCGGTTAAAGCCTTCGAAGGTTTGCGTATTCTCCGCCAAGACCCTTGGGAATGCCTCATCTCCTACATTTGTGCAACCTACAAGAATATCCCAGCAATTAGGCGGATGCTTTTCAACCTCTCCAGAAAGTTTGGAGAACCGACAATTTTAGACGGACACACATTTTACACTTTTCCAACAGCTGAAAAACTGGCAGAGGCAAGCCTAAAAGAACTGGCTGAGTGCGGTTTAGGTTACAGAGCAAAATATATTTCAGAAGCAGCTAAAAAAGTGTCCAGCGGCGACTTCAAAATCGAAAGCCTAAAGACTGAAAGTCATGAGAAAGCCAGAAGCATGCTAGTTACTCTTAAAGGAGTAGGCTTAAAAGTGGCTGACTGCGTTTCACTTTTCGCCCTTGAAAAATTAGAGGCTTTCCCAGTGGATGTCTGGATAAAACAGGTAATCCTAAAACACTATGCAAACTATTTTGAAAAAGATTTTATCAGAAAAGTTTCGCTTAAAAAATCGTTAACTAAAGCAGAGTATGAGAAGCTAAGCCTTTTCGGACGGAAACATTTTGGAAGGTATGCTGGCTACGCACAGGAATACCTATACCATTTTGAGAGGATGAATCCTTAGATTAGGCCTTTATCTTTAAGGGTTTGGGCTGCCCTGCTTCCATGGGTAGTCGCTATGGATATGGCCTCGGATATACGCCTCTCAGCATTAGCGTAATTATGCTGCCCCGTCTGTTCAATTGCCTCATTAAGCTTTGCGGCTATATCACGGAAACCCTCAATTTGAGAAGCGTTAGCCGCTATGTTAACCTCCATTATTAAAGCGTTAAAATATGCAATCAACAGCTTTTCAGCGCCTGCAACTTCCGCATCCGCCAATCCGCCTAAAAACTCCAAAAGCGTTGAAGCCACTATTAAATTTGTCTTAATCTTCTCGGCGTAATGGAAAGCCAAAAAAGCCTTTTTAACCTCTTCCAAAAGCTTCAGCCCTTTCCAGCGGAGGCGCGAATCCTCCACTTCTCCAATCTTTTCCGCACTTCCTCTTCAAGCCGCTCCTTAGAAATAAGGCGTCCTCTAACTATGACCTCGTCGTTTAAAGCTATGCTAGGCGCACTCATTATCTCGTAGGCTAGCCCCTCCTCCAACCCCTCTTTCGTGTTCATATTAACCTCTCTATAAGCTAAGCCACATTTCTGGGCCACCTCAAAGGCGATGCTCTTAGCCGCTGGACAAATTGAACAGCTGGGCAAAGTGAAAACTTTAAGCTCTAAAGCCTTACAATCTTCCATAATCCTAAATTTCCCCACCTAGCCCTTAATAATTGTTTTGATAACACATAAAAATGGAAAATGCTTATTACCCTAACTTTATGGTGAACTCTCCCGCACTTCCCATTTTTCTGTTTTTACGTGATTTTAAACGTTCCAAATCTTTTAGGAAGTCGCTGAAATTGTTGTGCAGTTTTTGTTTTTGAGGTGTTTCTTTTGCAGATTGAAGCTGAATCTGAGGTTTCCGAGTTTCTTTCTGTTTTGAAGCTCGGAACATGTAATGTTTACCGTCGTGGTTTAGAAGCTTTTCAAGAATTTTACTCAGCTCAAGGGTTGATAAAGGATTTTCTGGATCGTGTTGAGCGTGATAGGCTTCTGCCAAGAAGCCAGAGAACACGTATAGATCGTGTTACACTTAACAATTTTGTGGCTTGGCTTCAAAACAGAGGCTACACGCCTAAGACTATTAGAATTTATGTTAGCGCTGTTCAAAGCTTAGCCAAATACTTTGACGTCCCCATAAGTTTGCGCTATGTGCATTTGCCACCAGCCCAGTCAGTCAACAAGAAACACCCTTGGAATATTGAGGAAGTGGGTAGGTTCGTGACCATGACGGACAAGCCTTTATATAGGAGCATAGCTGCCTCGATTGTTCAAAGCGGTTTAAGCATCTCAGACCTTTTAGCATTGAAATACGGCGATATTAAGGAAGAGCTTGAAAAGAGCACTACGCCAATATGCCTAAGCTTAACACGAAAGAAAACAGGCGCACCATTCATAACATTCTTGGGCAGCTGGTCTGTTAAACTGCTTAAACATTACTTGATCAATCAGAAATTGGAGGATAATACGCCGATTTACAATGTGCCTTCAAGAGCTGTACACGCCTACTTCCACAAAATTGCACAAAAATTCGCTGGCAATTTCAAGGGGAGAAACCCCTACAGCCCACACTCGCTTAGGGCTGCCTTCCGCACCTTTTTAAGGATCATAAGGTTGATCCTTTATACATCGAGTTCTGGATGAGACACGCACTGCCTGAACAACAAGGCGCCTATATAAACAAAAGCAGAGAAGGATGGCGCCAAACTTATAAAGAGCAAGCAGAACCATGGCTAACACCACCACAATACAAGAACGGCGTCATTTAGCAGCAACTAACAGAATACATAAAAATCTTTAAGGTTTAATCATGTTTTATCCTTAATTACTTGATAAATAATGTGAATCCCATTGGGGAGTTGAGTGGATTTGCCCATTGAGGTTGGTTTGGAGCTGTATGGCGAGAAGAGTGTTGTTTTGCCGTTTTTTACCGGGCATGTGGCTAGGGGCTTGTTGCTGCATATTGTTAGGTTGGTGGATCCTGGTGCGGCTGGTGTTTTGCATGAGTTGAATGTTTCTAAGCCTTACAGTGTTACGCCTTTGCGCTTTAGGAGTGTTTCGCGGGTTGAGAATGGCTTTGTTTTGGATCCCACTTCTCCTTGTCATGTGGGTTTTAGGTTTTTGAGAGATGATTTGGCTGGCTACGTGTTAAGGTTTTTTGAGCGGCAGAATGCGGTTATGATTTTTGACACGGTTTTTCGCATAGCCTCTTTAAGCATTAAGAGTAAAAGCTACGCGGATTTGGAGCGCGAAGCCAATGCGGCTGAACGGTTTAAACTTGTTTTTGAGACGCCTACCTACTTGCCGTGTTTGGGCAGCAGTTATCGTTGGATGTTTCCCGACCCCGTGAGGATTTTTTGTGGGTTGATGCGTGTCTGGAACAAGTTTAGCGATGGTAGGCGATTTGGCAAAGAGGAGTTTTTAGCCTATAAGGGGTGGCTGGGTAAGAATGTTGGGGTTTGCGGGTATAGGCTTAGAACAAGGTTGGCTGTTATGCGGGAAAAGAAGGCTGTGGGGTTTATGGGATGGTGCGCCTACGAAATGAAGGATTTAAAAAGCGAATGGAATAGGGTGACGGTTATGCTGGCGAAATACGCGGAATACTCAAACATAGGAGGAAACAAAACAGCAGGATACGGAGTAACAAAAATACATAAAAGTAATAAATAATCGAACAAAAATTATTTGTGAGATAAATGGAAAACAATAATCAAAAGTTTCCGTTCATTTACCGCTTTACGGGTAATCCGTTTGTGGATGGTGGAATTGCTGCACTATGTGCATTAAATAACAAAGGCGATCCTGAGTCCGTAAATAAAGAAGATTTAGAACGATCAATTGAATTTATTGTCAGAATTTATCCAAAATGGCAAAAACTCCGGCATCTTTTTACCCAAAATTGCATATTGCTCCATCCAGCGATAAAAAATAAAGCTGAAAGATATGAAGAATATTTAAAGAGATTAGTGCATAAAATATCAAACGCTTACAGTGATGGCGATTGTGCACTTTGTGGAATAAGAAAATCGTCTGGTTTAGTGCTTAGACACGAGTATCCTTTAACAGGAAGTGGAGATTTTGTCAATTACTTTTCTTTTTTTGAACCAGGTCTCCCTTTATGCCCCGCATGTACATTTGCACTGCAATTCGTTCCTCTATTTTTGGTTTCAAATAATGGCATTCTATTTTTAACACATTCGCATAGCGAAAGGTTTATGCTCACTTTGGCAAAAAAAGCAGTAACCCATATAAGGACGTTGGATGTTACCGGGCAGACGATAAGTTATTACATACCATTTGCATTCAAAAAGAATGATAGATACGAATTTTTGGTAAAGCTCGTACATAAGCTTGTCTCAGAAGCTGACTCACCTTTTGGGCGGATTTCTGTTAGACTATACTATTTTATCAATTCTGGTAAAGTTAATTCCCTGAATTTTATAGACTTGCCAACCGACATTTTTGTATTTATTGAGAAGGCTATTCAAGGAGGACTTAAGAGAAACTTTGATGCGTTTCTGAAGAAATTAAGTCCTAGGATATATCAAGCACTTATAGAAGAGAAGAACCTTTGGTATTATTTCTTACAGCAGAAAGAGAGAGAATTAATAGGCGGATGGGAATTATTTGATTTGTATTTGAGGGAGGTGGAAAAAATGGATCCAAATCGTCTCGAAGTATTAAAGAAAGTTGGCAAGAATTTGTACGAATATCTGAATTCTGACAATTTCAGAAAATTAAAAGATCTTGAAGCGATCGAAAAGTATGGAGATTTTAGACTATTTCTTACGAAAGCTCAAAAGGAACGAATAATTTGGGAAATGGAAGATGAGCTGCTACTTTTTCCGCAAGACAAAGATGGCGCTATCAGATGGAGAGAAACACAGTTAATTTTATTAGCATATATTTACGAACAAATGCATAAGAATAACAAGAAGGTGAATTGAGTATGAACCAAGTGGTTCTAGTAACTGGTCTTGTACTAATTGATGCCCCTGCATCTGCATTAAACAACGCAGGGATCGAGCCGGGAAGATGGGCTGATAATAAGGTCGTGGTAAAGAAAATCAAATTGCGAGGACGGGAAGAATATCCCTATGTTTCCAGTCAAGCATTCAAAAGATGGTGGCGAGATACACTTCACGAGAAGTTTGGGTGGCTTGAGTCTCCGATAACAAGAGAAGAAAAAATAGCATATACTGAAGCTAATCCTATAAAGTATGAGGAGGATGATATCTTTGGCTATATGTTGGCACCTGCTAAAAAAGAGGAAAAAGTTTTTGTTTACCGCAGGATTGCTCCGCTAAAATGTTCGCCTTTAATTTCAGTTTTCAGTAACGTAATAACAGACGATTTCGGCGTGTTCTCTAGAGGCCCTGTAGAGAGTGAACCAGTACCTTTTGAACAAGAGTTCTATTCAACAATACTTAAAGGTGCTTTTTCTATGATGGCTAGTGAGATAGGTGTTTTCCAAAGAGGGGTAGGTAAAGATATTCCAGCAGAGTCTGATATGGAAATGAAGGAAAAAAAGAAAGCGATAATCATCCAGAAAGCTGAGGATATGATTAAGCTTGCAAAGGACAAAAATGCAAGCATAAATGATGAGCGGATAATATTGGAGATTAATGAAAGAAAGAAAAGGATTAAAGAGACATTGCTGGCTCTGAGCGAACTTACGGGTGGTGCAAAAGAAAGCACGTATCTCACAGAAATCTCGCCCAGGTTTGTGATTGCTTCTGTACTTAACGTTGCAAATCATATATTCATGGATGTCGTAAAGGCGACCGATGACAAACTCTTTGTCGACATTGATGTTTTGAACGAGATAGTGAGAGACTATAAAATAAATTTCCTAAGTCCAATATTTATTGGCGTTAGAAAAGGTTTCCTTGAAGATTCTCAATACGAAACAATCTCGAAACTCAGCTTTGATTTGGATTGGACAGCAAACTTAAATGAATCGCTCAAAAATGATGTTCGTAGCCTTTACCAAAATCCAATTCCTTCCGTAGTATTCGGTACTCCTAAAGAAGTGATTAGAAAGCTTGCTGACCATACTGTAAGGGTTTGTGTTTGAGAGTTCTAAGAGTTCATGTAAAGGGATGGACAGCATCCTATAGATTTCCACCCTTCGTAATGGCACAGCCTACTCTACCAGTACCTCCATTGTCAACTTGTTATGGTATAATTTCATCAGCAGCAGGGAAGCTAGTTACTGCAAATGAAACCAGCGTGGGTTTAGTTGCGCCTTTTAAAGCAAAAGCTTTGGACCTTGAAAAGATATATCAAGTAAATACTGAAGGCAGAATCGAACAAAAATGGACTGTAAACCGTGAATTTCTTTATGATGTCAGTTTGTACCTATACCTATCAAACACATCTTTAGAGCAATATTTCAGACGACCACGTTACCCGATACTTTTAGGACGTAGCTGTGATCTTGCTTATATAAAAGAAATCAAACTCGTCGAACTGATTGAGAAAGAAGAAGCTAAGTTTCAGTACACTCTTCTTCCTTTTCCTTTGGAAGACATAGCCGCCCCTATCTCAGCACTACCAATATGTTTTAATGATACTATCCCTAGAAGACCTATAAAGGTTAAAGGTTTTTACATTATTGGAGAAGAACCTATATGGATAAGAGGTAGAAAAGTGCTGATAGATGTGGAAAAGGAGTGGGGCGTTTTTATGCATGAAAGTTTACGCTAAATCTGATAAAGAACTTCTTGAGGATCATACAAAGAATTGTCTCATGGTTTTTAAAAATTTAAAAGAGGCATTTCCTCATTTTCCAAAAATTTGTGACGCCCCTGACTTCTGGAAAGTTTTATTTATTTCGGTTAGTTTCCATGATCTCGGAAAAGTAGCAAAAGGCTTTCAAAGCTCATTGAATGGCACAGAGTGGAATTATCGACACGAAATACTTTCCGCAGGTTTTGTTCTTAACTTAACTCTGCCGACCCCTCATAAAGAACTGGCAGCATTAAGTGTGCTTACTCATCACATGGGATGGGCGTCTCTTTCTATGAACTATAGAACATGGGGGCTTGGAGGAGATTTAGGTAAAAAGCGTTGGTTTGAAAAAGTTGCTGAAATGGAAGTTAATCAGGAACATCTAAATTACATGGCTTCTAAAATAGAGGACTGGTCACTTGAATTTTTGGGAGAGAAAATTTCAATTCCTCAAGAAATAGTGAATGTGAAAAATTGTCAAGACGCAATGAATGCATGCGGGAAGGTAATAATGTCATGGGATTCATTTTTTCCAGACAAAATTTATCCAATATTTATACGAGGGCTCACTATAGAGTGCGATCATCTTGCTTCTGGACGAAATTATTCAATTAAACCTGGAGTTAAAAAAATTCTTCAGAAACTATTGGATGCAAAGGAATTTAGAAGCATGATGAAATTCCAGGAAACTTTATTCAGCACCTATTCATCAGCTTTTCTGAATGCCCCAACAGGGTCTGGGAAAACCGCAGCAAGTTTACTTTGGTGCCAAGCTAATCAAGATGGAAATAAACGCATTTTTTATATTTTACCTTATGTTGCGAGCATTAATGCCATGTATAATAGGCTAAAATCTGTTTTTAGCCATGAGGATGTAGGTATACTTCATCATAAGGCTACTTACTCTCTATATAAAGACTTTTTGGAGCAGGGATACGGTCCTGAAGAATCACTGAGACTTGCAAAAAAAGTAATGAATGTAACTAGGAAAATCTATAGACCTGTCAAAGTATTGACACCGTATCAAATTATTAAAGTGTTTTTCGGTGTCAAAGGATTTGAAGTAATGCTCGCAGAGATGACAAATGGTCTGTTCATTTTTGATGAAATTCATTGCTATGAGCCTAGAACAGTTGCTTTAATCGCTAAAAGTGCCCAAGAATTAGCTCGTTACGGAGCCAAATTTCTCTTTATGTCCGCGACATTACCTAAATTTCTCCGTGATCTTCTTACAAATGCGATAGGGCAAGTTCCATTTGTGACACTCAGCTATCACGACGCTAAAGAAAAAGATCTACTCGCCATGGCAAGGCATAGAGTTTTCATTGAAGAAGGAGAAATTTTTCAATGCACTGAGAAAGTTAGAAGCGCCCTAAAAGAAGGCGAAAGAGTTCTTATTGTTTGTAACACTGTAGGGGTTGCTCAAGATCTGTTCAAAGACCTGAAGGGTCTAGCTAAAAATCCCAAATTGATACATGGAAGATTCATAGCCAAAGACCGAGAAAGCATAGAAAGAGAAATAGAATCCTCTGATCTTCTTATAGGAACACAGACAATTGAAGTGTCGCTCAACTTTGACTTTGACACTTTATTCACCGAACCAGCGCCGCTTGATGCGTTGCTGCAAAGGTTTGGAAGAGTAAACAGATTTGGTAAACACAGGAACCCGGTTCCTGTTTATGTATATTCTCAAGCTTCAGTTTCCGATGAGTTCATTTATGATCCATGGCGGGTACATAGAACTCTTCAGCTACTTCCAAACGGAGAACCTCTCTCAAATCAAATGGCCTCTGAATTGGTGGAAAAATTATATTGTGGAGGCTATACAAGCGAAGAAGCCGCAGAATATAAACAGACTTATGATAATTTTAGTTATATTATTCAACAATTACCTATTTTTGATGCAAATGAATTCAAAGAGGATTTTTTTGAACTAATTGGTTCTGTTGAAGTGGTTCCAATGCAATTCAAAAATGACTTCTTGTCTTTGTTGAACCAAGGAAGATATTTTGATGCAATCGGATATATTCTGCCTATTTCAAAACGCCAATTCACATATTTAAAAAGTATGGATAAAATTATTTATGAACAATCTCACTTATTTATAGTTTCAGAATACAATAACCAGCTAGGGTTGATTCTGGATTTTAAATAAATGAAAACACTTTATTCTTGATTGCATGTTTGTTTGTGTCCGCATCCTCCTTGGCATTTGTTTTTGGCTACTCTTATGGGCGGCAGCGTTTCCTCTTTGATTATTCTTTTTATGTGTCCAATCACCCTTTTCACATAACTTTTCATCGTCGGCGTAATTTCAAACTGTAAAATTAGCTGTTCTGGGATATAATTGACAAACCCCCGCTTAACAATAGCATCAAAATTTTCTTCAATAAGCAAAGCGTAAGCCACAAGCTGATACTTATGATCCATATACGCCTTTCCACCGTCAGAATTCATGTTCTTGTACTCAACTGGTATGTATTCGCCTTTAGCTGTCTTGATTACGCAGTCCACAACACCTTGAAGCTGGAGCTTTTCTGAAACAAGCTGAACAAAAAGCAATTTTTCGGCGCCGACAAGTTCTGGCGAGTAATAAACTGCATCTTTGCGACGAAGTTCTTTACGCACATACTCTTCATGCAGTTCTTGACTTTCCTCCTGTTGAGAGCCGAAAACGGGTTGGGCATGCAAAACACGGTCAAAATACACAAGCCTCGGACAATAAATGTAATGTTTGACGTCGGTTACTGAAACGTAGGGTTCAGCAACGTCCGAAACTGGCAAGGGTTGCCTCTTCCCCAATCGGACAACCACATGTTTAACCTCACTCATCATCTATTTTTCGCAAGCTTTTCTATGGTTTCCATGATTTTGGCGTAGGTTTCGATGCTGCATCTCCATCCGGCATAAACCATCTCGTTTATGGCTTGTTTAGCCTTTTCCTTTGTGACAATTTCTTCAGAAACTGCTTTTGCCAAGATGTATGGTGTGCCTGCATAGGATGTGCCGCAAATTTTAGCTGTTTTCCTTGCAACCTCATCGTCTATTATGGCTGTTCCGCCATGTTCCCTGGCTATTGTTAGAACCTCGGCGTCAGTCACGTGAAGTCCCCTCGTATGCAAAAGACTTTCCAGAAAATTCTTATCTTTAGGTTCAACAATCTTGAACACGCCTTTTAGAAATAGCTTGTCTAGAATTATAGCGTCTGCAACACCTTTACGTTTTCCTTCATCCACCACCTCTCTTTTAACGCTTGGAGAGGTTAACTTCTCATCCTTCAACTGCTCAAAAATCCTGCTAAGTCCCACCTTGGTCAAATAAATTAGTGGGGTGGCGTTAAAAACGAGTGGTTTCACTCTGACTCCGCCCAGATGCTTCCTTAAACTCTTTATCGATTTCTTCCGGCCTATATCTAACCCACTCGATATTGCGTTGCTTTACCATGTCAGCGAATTCCCAAAGCGAAAGCTTGGCTATTTCAGCAGCCTTAGCAAAAGTCACTTTTCCATCTCGCAGAAGCTCCAAAGCTGTTTGCTTGCGCCATTCTCCAATACCCAATTCTAGGAGAGTTCT
>Ga0272449_1001888_pt1 | contig 20436 bp, 16 predicted proteins | sample YNPCB0241_FD_198679 | JGI IMG/M metagenome (GOLD analysis project Ga0272449, IMG submission 198679) | Hot spring sediment microbial communities from Yellowstone National Park, WY, United States - YNP-CB-024-1 | ecosystem: Environmental > Aquatic > Thermal springs > Hot (42-90C) > Sediment... | reverse complement strand
GGGTTTCCCAGCCAGTAGCTTTTCGCTTTTAAGTCTCGCTCAGAGGTAAAGCACGAAAAATCTACCCTCGCACATTCAACATCCTGTTTCAGGTGCTCGGGACAAAATGCCTCCTGCATTTTTTAGCCCAAATATCGGGTAAGATTTTTCTGTAAGTAACAATCGCTTCGACATGCTGCGAAAAGCTACTGGCTGTAAAACCCTTTCAAGATAGTATACACAGCTGGGGGTGGTGGAAGATTAAAATAAAAAATAAAGGGTAGAAGCACCAGTTTGCTTCAACGCTGACCTCCTGTCAGCTTAGTAAAAGCATTGCCTCTTGCAAGGGAGTTTTTCGCACCTTCCTAAAGTAGTAAAGACCAGCGGGGACTTTTGGTGGAGAGAATAAAATTAAAATATAGGAGAGTTGCTGACTTGTAGTCAGCAACTCTCGCTAATGCAAAAGCCGTCCACGCTGGTAAGTTAGCGGCAAGATTTTTCTTTTCATTGCGCTAAGTTAAATCGTCAGGAACTTGACCTCCTGTCTGCGGAAGTAAATTTCAAAGCTTTGTTTTAGCTTTTTAAAAGCTAACCTTCCTTTTATTCTTTCCTTTAAGATTAAAACCAAATCAATAACTTTATGCCCTCAACCACGAAACAAAGCTTTTCAAGGGTAAAAGCAACAAGCCTTCCTCAATCGGCAACATCCTGTTGCCTTTGTAAAGTCTACCGCCCAATGAAGAGAAAAAATCTTGCCTTACTAAAGTAGTAAAGACCAGCGGGGACTTTTGGTGTGAAAATAATATAAAAAATAATAAAAGTAAAGCTTTTTCCATAAAATGGCGATATTCGCGAATGTAGTCTTTTTTATCCTCCAATTTGTTTACCACTGATTATATCTTAAGATTTTTTACGGATAAAATACAATTTATTTTGACGCAAAATTAATATTCTTATATAATAAATAAGTTTAAATTTTTCTGGAGGGAAAAATGAATATTTTAGGTTTATTTATGCAGAATGCACCTGCTGCTGGTAGTGATGGAATGGCAGGGGCTGGTATTGCTCAGCTAATTTTACTTGTGGGTATTTTTGTAGTCTTCTATCTTGTTTTGATTCTACCAGAAAACAGAAGAAGAAAAAAATTACAGAAGGAAATAAATGAGTTAAAAATAGGTGATAAGGTTTTATTGAGTGGTGGAATAATTGGTAGCGTGGAATTTGTGGGTGAAAAAACCATCTATGTAAAGAGTCTTGAATCCAAAATAGAAGTTACAAAAACTGCTGTGATTGAAGTCATTAAAAAATAAAAAATTAACATCAAATTAATTTCCACATTCTCTGGAGGTAAAAATGGGGAAAGGTATAAGATATACTATTTTGCTTATAACTATTGGTTTTTCAATATGGGTTTTATACCCAACGATAAAATGGTATTATTTGATACCTGAAAATGAAAAGGAATTATTAAAACTTACCCAGGATGAACTCGATACAAAAAGCCCCGAAATAAAGAAAAAATTTATGGAGTTAAAGAAGACAAGGCAGAATGCTATTTCACTGGGGCTTGATCTTATGGGTGGTGTGAATTTAACTCTTCAAGTTGATGAAGATGATTTAAAACAAAAAATAATAGAAAGGTATGAAGACCTCGGGACAGAAAAAATTGACGAGGTAAAAATACAGGATGAACTGAAAAAAGAATATGAGGCTTCTATAGATAGAGCGCTTGAGGTTTTAAGGAATAGAATGGATCAGTTTGGTGTTGCTGAACCCATCATCAGAAAAACTTTTGAGGGAAGAATTTCTATAGAACTACCGGGTTTAAATAATCCCCAGCTTGTTAGAGAAGCTTTAAACAGGATTGGTAAGCTTGAGTTTCACCTTGTTGATGAAGATTCTATGAAAAAACTTTCTCAAATGAATATTCCTATGGGCAGGGGTGGTTATATTATTTCTCGTGAAAATATTCCTTCAGATTTTCAACTTCCGGAGGATTCCGACTGGTATCCCTACTATGAGAATGATCAGTATGGTATACCCAAGCATAAAGGTTGGTATGTTTTAAAGAAAAAAGTGGAGCTTGATGGAACGATGATTGCAAAAGCAAGAAATGATGCTGATCAATATGGTAGACCTGTTGTGGATTTTGAACTAACTCCCGAAGGGGCTGATATTTTTGCCGAAGTTACAGGACAAAATGTTGGCAAAAGACTTGCGATTGTTCTAGATGGAAGGGTGAAAAGTGCTCCAACAATCCAGAGTGAAATTCCTGCCGGTAGAGGACAGATTTCTGGTAGTTTCACAATAGATGAAACAATACTCCTTGCAAATATATTAAAGGCCGGAGCTTTGCCTGTAAAGTTAAATGTTGTGCAGGAGAGAATTATAGGGCCTACACTTGGTAGAGATTCAATAATGGAAAGTAGCAGAGCCCTTTTGATCGGTGTATTACTTGTTGGGCTTTTTATGATTGTTTACTACAAAGTTTCGGGATTGATAGCTGTCATTGCAGTAAGTTTCAATATATTTTATCTACTTGCACTGCTTGGTATGGTGAAGGCCACATTAACCCTCTCGGGCATTGCTGGTATTGCACTAACTGTTGGTATGGGTGTTGACGCAAATGTTATAATATACGAAAGAATAAAAGAAGAACTCAGGGCTTCAAGATTATTAAAACATGCTTTTGACAACGGTTTTTCTCATGCAAAAGCAACAATTATAGATTCTAACCTTACAACAATATTTGCTGCTGTTGCACTGTATGTTTTTGGTAGTGGAACTATCAAGGGATTTGGTCTTACACTTTTATTTGGTATAATAGCAAATATTTTTGCAGCACTTTTTATCACAAGGCTTATGTTTGACACATGGATAGAAACCTTTAAACCAAAGAAGATAAGTATATAGGAGATGGAATATGAGTACGAAAACTATTGAAACAAAAGTTACAGCTGCATTGTTTACAAAAGTTATTCCATTTACAAAATATTTCCTTTTCGTTTCTCTGATTTCGATTTTTCTTATACTTCTTGGGGTTTTTTTTTACTTTGTAAAGGGAGGATTTATCCTTGGAATAGATTTTAAAGGTGGTGTAAAAATAGAATGTGTTATAAAAGCTAAAAATATTGATATAAAAGAGGTAAGGAATTTATTTGCATCATCGAAAATGACCGCTGAAGTAAATTATGTGGGTAAGCCTGAAGAAAACAGCTATCTTATTACATTACCTGTGGAGGGATCTGATGCTCAATCTGTGATATCGAATGCAATTTCTTTACTTAATGCAAAGGCTGGAAGTGAAAATATTGAAATTAAAGGCAGCGAAATGGTTGAACCAAAAATAGGAGAGGCATTTGCTTTTAAAGCAATACAGTTGCTTGTAATTGTTTCTATTCTGATAATGCTTTATATTGTATTCAGGTTTGACATATTCTACTCTGTTGGAGCAATTTTAGCCCTCTTGCATGATACGCTGATGATGCTTGCTTTTACTCTATTTTTGAATATTCCCATAGATATTACAATAATAGCTGCAATTCTAACTATCCTTGGGTACTCAATTAATGATACAATAGTTCTCTTTGACAGGATAAGGGAATTGAAACAACTCACTCCCCAGGAAGATTTTGGACTGATTATAGATAAATCTGTTACTCAGACATTAAATAGAACAATAATTACTTCGCTTACAACCATATTTGTGGCTGTGGCCCTCTGGCTTTTTGGAGGAATTGTTTTGAGAAATTTCGCTATGATACTTACAGTTGGTCTTATAAGCGGAACTTATTCTTCAATATTTATTGCTTCATATACAACAATGTTACTCAGAAAGGCTTTTTTAAAGGAGTAGGAAAGCAGTTTTTTGTAGATTGTTTTTAACCTGGAATGTCATTGGCTAGTATTACAGCTTTGGTTTTTTTGTTTTGAAATAAGTGGGTGGTTTGAAAAGCCCTTTAGTGCTATTTAAAATGGCAGAATAAAAAGGTAGAATTTAAATTAAAGTTTTTACATACATCCAGCATCGATGTCTAAACTTTTTAATGAGAATTAAAAATGAAATTAAATTGTATCTTAATTTTTCTTCTACTTTTGTCTTTTAGCAATTTAGCTTATTCAGACGATACTGATTTTGCTTCTTTTGCATTTTCAGTTGACACAGCATATCTTATTGAAGGGCTTATGAAAGGGGGGTATGGAGCAGGTACTCTATTTGAAATAGTACTTGTTCACAATTTTTCCCTCACATTAAACGCAGGCTATATAGAGTATAAAACTACAGAAAACAATACCACCAATAGGATTTCTTACACATCTATTTATTCCACAGTGAGATATTACTTTGATGGCAAACTTTATGGCCTCTATATAGGTGGGGGAATTGGTAGCACTTATAATACTTACAACGATCTCAAGGCAACAGGATATTTAATACCTTTAGAAGGGGGTATAAGGGTTACATTTTTTGGAAAGAGAGGTATTTTCTGTGAGCCTAACATCAGGCTGTATATCAAGTATGTAAATTCAGGTTTTCTTTTTGACACCGGTTATGGAATAAACTTAGGATTTTCATTTTAATTTTCTGAAAGTATAAGAATTATAGCTTGCGGGAGTAAAAGTGAAAAGAAAAACTTTAAAAAATATATTCCTCTGGCTCATCTGGGCACTTTTTTACGGGCTTTCATATCCAACATATAATCTAAACTTTTTAATCTGGTTTGCATTTTCTTTTGTACTTTATTTTGTTTATAGCGAGCCACTTTATAAAACTGTTTTTTACTCTTATTTCTTCAGTTTTATTTATTTTATACTTACATTGTACTGGCTTTATGGTTTCTGGTTTCCAGCACCATTTATGTTGTTTCCTGTAATGGCAATATACTATTCGTTTGCCTTTTTATCTACAGGTTTGATAGCAAAAAAATTTCCAAAATTAAGGGTTTTAGCCCTTCCAGTAAGCTGGATTGCAATGGAATTTTTTAAGGATGTGGGATTTCACGGCTTTCACTGGAATCTTGTGGGTGATACACAGTGGAGCAATCCATTACTTGTTCAGAATGCAGATCTTTTCAGTGTATGGGGAATTTCTTTCCTGATATTGCTTGTGAATTCTGTGATTACAGAAGTTTTAATATCTTACAGGAAAGAAAGGAACTTAAAAAAGGCCTTTGGGAAAAATGTAATTCTACTTTGTATTACATCTTTACTTATTGTTTTTTCACTTGTATATGGCTTTTTTGCAAAAGGAAAGTGGGAAAAGATAATTAAAAATTCTTCAAAAGAAAGGGTGGCCTTGCTTCAACCAAATATTGGCTCAAGGGAAGTGTGGTGGAGTAAAAGATGGTACTATTATGGTATTTTCTGGAGACTTCATGCTGAAGCGATGCTTAAGGAACCAGAGGTTATATTCTGGTCGGAAACAATGGTAAGAAATTATATCTGGTATTACCTTAAGAAAACTTCTGAAAATGACGAGGTCTACAGGTTTAACATAAGATTTGTTAAGATGCCCCAAGAGTTTGGGGTTCCCATACTAATAACAAGTCCTGACACGGAAGATGGAGTAAAAAATTACAACACTGCGGACTATGTTGATCCGGATATGAAAGAAATTCAAAGGAATGCAAAGATACATCTTGTTCCCTTCGGAGAATGGATGCCAGGATATGACAGGGTTCCCATACTTAAAAAGATAATGGAGATTGAAGGAGCTGGCTCTTTTGTACCATCTACAAACTGGAATGTAATAAAGGGTAGAAAAGCTAAATTCAGGGTACTTATATGTTATGAAGATGTTTTTCCAGATCTTGCAAGAAAGTTTATTCCAAAGGGTTTAAATTATTTTGTGAATGTTACTGACGATGGATGGGCATATCAGCTTGGTTTCACACATCCTATGTATCAACACACAGCTTTAGCTACAATAACTGCAGTTTCTGTTAGAAGACCTATTGCCAGGGCTGCAAATTCTGGAGTAACTGGAATAATACTGCCAGATGGAAAACTTATAGGAAATATAGGAACTTACAATAGAGGTTTTTTTGTTGGTGAAATTCCTTTAATTGACGAAAAAATAACCACCTTTTATGTAAAAATAGGTTATATTTTCCCCTATATAATTTTTGTTTTTTATGTTATAATATATCTGTTTGCATTATTAAAGAGGAAAGAGAAGTGAGTAAGTATCTTGAGTTTATGCTTTCAGAAACTAATGTTGAGCCCTTTGGACTTCCTGACGGGGTTGTTTTTCTATATGGTGATGAATTAATAAAATTGGAGGAGAAAGAAAAACTTCTTTCCAGTTTGTTTGAAAAGAATGGTTTTGCAAAAGTTGTTCCACCTGTGTTTGAATTCTATGAAACATTTGAAAAGGGTGGCGGAGTTGAAGTTGCCAGAAGAAGTTTTTCCTTTAAGGACAAGGATGGAAGACTTTTATCATTAAGATTTGATATGACAACTCCAATCGCAAGGATGATTTCTGTAAAGTATACAAATCGTGATATGCCCTTAAGATTATATTACTGTGGAAATGTTTTCAGAGAACAACCTTTTCATAAGGGAAAAAAGAGGCAGATAAGACAGGCAGGCATTGAAGTTATAGGCTCGAATTCTATTGAAACTGACATTGAAGTGATAGAACTTTTTTGCCAGGCAATCTCACTTTTATCCAAAGAATATATTGTTGTTGTAGGTGATGTGAGGATATATAAAAAACTTTTAAGTTTAATAGATCCGGATGAACATAAGCTACTTGCCTTAGAAACTATCTTCAATAAAAAAGATATAACATCTTTAGAAATTTTAATGGAAGACATTAATTGTGATGAAAAAATAAAAAAAGCTTTTCAGATACTTTTAGAGAGTACTGGAAGTATAGAATATATTAAAGAAAAATTAAAGAAAATAAATCTCAATGGTGAAATATCAAGGGTTATTGAAGAATTCTTTATGTTTTTTGAAAGAATTGATAAAAAGTTAAAAGATAAGATTATTGTTGATTTTGCCTTACTTAAAGATTTTTCCTACTATTCTTCTCTTATATTTGAGGGCTATGTAAAAGGCAGTGGTTATCCTGTTGGTGGTGGAGGCAGGTATGATGATCTCTTTAAAAAATTTGAGCGTGATTATCCTGCAATAGGATTTGCAATACAGATTGATTAAACGGAAAAGAACAGGAGTTTTAAGATGATTTATATAATTGTAGGAACACAGTGGGGAGATGAGGGAAAAGCCAAGGTTGTTGATTACTTAAGCAAGGATTTTGATTTTGTGGTAAGATATCAGGGAGGTGCAAATGCAGGACACACTGTATGGGTAAAGGACCAAAAGATAGTGTTTCATCTAATTCCCTCTGGAATTCTCAGAGAGAATGTTCAGGCCATTTTAGGAAATGGACTGGTAATAGAACTGGAAGAACTTGTGAAGGAAATTGAATTTTTAAGCAAATTTGTAAACCTGAAAAACAGGCTCTGGATAAGTAATAAAGCTCATATTGTGATGCCCTACCATAAGATTATGGATAGAGTAAAAGAACAAAAATCAAGTAATAGTATTGGAACAACACTAAGGGGAATTGGACCATGCTATGTTGATAAAGTTGATAGAACAGGAATAAGAATGGTAGATTTGTTTTTGCCAAGAGAGGAACTCATTTCAAGGATAAATAAGTCTTATGAAGTGAAAAAGTTCTTACTTAAAAATTACTATAATATTGAAGACCTGCCATCGGTTGATAAGATTTATGATGATTTGATGGAAAAGGCAAATAAGATAAAAGAATTTATTACTGATACAGAAAAATTACTCTTTGAAGCTCATAAAAAAAGGATGAATATTCTTTTTGAGGGTGCACAGGGAGGACTTTTAGATATAGATTTTGGAACCTATCCTTATGTGACTTCCTCAAATACGGTTTCAGGTGGTGCAATTACAGGAAGTGGAATTGGTTTTTTTGACATAGCAAATGTAATAGGAATAACAAAAGCTTACATTACAAGGGTTGGTGAAGGGCCATTTCCCACCGAACAGAAAAATGAAGTGGGGGAATACCTAAGAGAAAGGGGCAGGGAATATGGTGCCACTACTGGCAGGCCGAGAAGATGTGGGTGGTTCGATCTTGTTGCTACAAAGTATTCTGTTGATGTTAATGGGGTCAAAGAGATATTTTTAATGAAGCTTGATGTTCTTGACGGGCTTGATAAAATTTACGTTTGTACTGCTTATGAACTACCTGATGGGTCACTGACACATTATTTTCCAGCCTCATCAAGTATTCTTAACAGTGTAAAACCAAAGTATGTTGTTTTTGATGGATGGAAAGAAAGCACATTCGGGAAAACGAGTTATAAGGATTTGCCAGGTGCTGCAAAAAGATATATAGAATTCTTAGAAACATCTCTTGAGAGAAAGATTTCTTATATCTCTACAGGATATGAAAGGGATAGTGTGATTGTGAGATAAAGAGTTTTAAGGAGATAATGAAAATCAAGAGGCTTTTACATTTCCCCTCTACTAATCTTTAATTTGCACATTGTAGAAAAATTATAACATATTCATTCCAAAAGTCCATTTTTCTCTTGAAATATAAGTTAAATTAAAGTGGAAAATATTTTTGAAGAAAATTCAATTTTAAGTTATAATAATTATCGGGGAGAGAAATGCCTTTTTTTCATATACTTGAATCACAGCAATTTACAAGAGAAGATCTTGAGTTAATATTTGATGTTGCAAATCAAATGGAAAAACTTTCGAGAGAGGAAAAGGTTTTAAAGAATAAAATTCTTATTACTTTGTTTTATGAACCTTCTACAAGAACAAGGCTTTCTTTTGAAGCTGCAATGATAAGGCTCGGCGGAAGTGTTATATCTACCGAAAATGCAGCAAGTTTCTCCTCTGCGGCAAAAGGAGAGACACTGGAGGATACGATAAGAGTTTTAAATGGTTACGGGGATGTTATAGTTTTAAGACACTATGAAACTGGAAGCGCAAAAAGAGCAGCCTCAGTTTCAAAAATACCTGTAATTAACGCAGGTGATGGAGTTGGGCAACATCCAACTCAATCTTTACTGGATTTATATACTATTAAGAAGGAACTTGGAAGAATAGATGGAATAAGCGTTGCCCTTGTAGGAGATCTTGCAAATGGAAGAACGGCAAGATCTCTTGCTTATTTATTAACAAAATATAAGGATGTAAAACTCTACTTTGTTGCCCCGGAAAATGTAAAAATGGGAGAGGACATAAAGGAATACTTAAAAAAACATAATGTTTTCTTTCAGGAAAGTAAAAATCTTGAAGAAGTTACAAGGAAGGTTGACGTAATATATCAAACCAGAATTCAGAGGGAAAGATTTTCAAGCCCTGAAGAGTATGAAAAAGCAAAAGGTATTTATATCATAGATAAAAATATAATGAATTTATTATCTTCTCATGCAATTGTTCTTCACCCACTTCCAAGAGTAGATGAAATAAAGTATGAGGTTGATTCTGATCCAAGAGCTGCTTATTTCAGACAGGCTCATAATGGTCTTTATATAAGAATGGCTTTGCTTTCGATGGTTTTGCGGGGTGTATAAACCTGTAATTTTTTGAAAATACTCTGGATTTTCATTGCAAAAGAGGTTCTTTAATGATTGAATTTAAGGGAATCAATAATAACTGGCAAATAAATATACTTAATACTAACGCACTCTTAAAAATAAAAAATATATTTGATTTTCCAGAGATTGTATTAAAAACATTCATAAGCAGAGGAATTGATAGTGAGGAAAAGGTTTTAAGTTTTATCAATTCATCATTTCTTTCTCTTTATTCTCCCTTTTATTTCAAAGAAATGGAAAAAGCCGTAAAAAGAATTTTGGATGCAGTTTCCAGGCGTGAACTGATCCTTGTGCTTGGTGATAGAGATGTAGATGGAGTAACTGCCACAGCTATTCTTTACAGATTCCTTGAAAAAATTGAAGCAAATGTAGTTTACAGGGTTCCTGAAGGACAGGATAATTATGGACTTACTAACGACATAATTGACTGGGCGATATTGAATGAAATATCCCTTATTATTACTGTGGATTGCGGCATTACTGCTATTGATGAAATTAAAAGAGCGTCACAATTTAAAATTGATGTAATTGTTACCGACCATCACAATCCACGGGAGGTTTTGCCAGAAGCTTATGCAATCATAGACCCAAAAGTAGAAGGCTCTGGCTATCCCTTTGAATTTCTGTCAGGTGCTTCTGTGGCTTTAAAACTCGTACTTGGAATTGCAGAAAAACTTTATTTTAAAGAGTATCATAATCAGGAGCTTGTTTTTATTGATATTGAAACCACAGGGCTCAATCCCTTTACTGATGAGATAATAGAATTGGGTGCAGTAAAGGTAAAAGATGGAATACTTCTGGAAAAATTTGAGTGCCTTATAAAGCCGGAAAAAACTATCCCAAAAGAAATAGAAAATTTAACAGGGATAACAAACGAACTATTATTTAAAGAAGGCAAACCTTTAAAATTTGTTCTTGAGGAATTCTTAAATTTTGCTGGGGACAGAAAGATAATCGGTCATAACGCTATAGATTTTGATCTGAAATTTATTGAAACTCATTTAAAAAAGATGGGAAAAAGGATTACAAATCCAGTGGAAGATACACTAAAAATGGCAAGGGTGCAGCTTAAGAATTTAAAAGATCATAAGCTCTCTACGGTTGCCAACTTTCTTGGTATCTATTTTGATCGGGCAAAACTCCATAGAAGCTTACAGGATGCAATAATATGTGCCGAGGTATATAGAAGGTTATTAATTTTTAGAAATCAAAGATACATTGAACTCCTTGAGGAAAATCTGCCTTATGCCGCCATAGGAACAATTGCAGATATAATGCCACTTGTAGATGAAAATAGAAATATTGTAAAAACTGGTCTAAAGTATATAAAAAGAACTTCAGTGGGACTTCTTACATTATTAAGGGAGTTAAATGTAGACATTAATAATGTAAAGACTAAAGATATAAGTTTTACTGTTGCTCCAGTGCTGAACTCTCCTGGAAGGCTTGGAGATGCAAGTTTTAGTGTGGAATTACTAGTATCAAACAAGATCAGTGAGATTCAGGAATTAACAGGTGAGATTTTAAAGAAAGATATCGAGAGAAAAAATATCGTAGAGGATATTCTTGATGATATAGAGATGCTTATCAGTGTTGAAGACTTAAGAAACAAAAAAATTCTTATATTCTCTTCTGAGAAGTTTTCAAAAGGAACAATAGGTCTTATTGCTACCAGATTCTGTAATATCTACAGAGTACCTGTGGTTGTTATGAGTATTGAGAATAATACCATTACAGGTTCTATTCGTGCTCCATCATTCTTTGATGTTTTAGCATTTCTGGATAGTTTAAAGGAATACTTCAGTCAGTTTGGGGGACACAAGCATGCAGGTGGTTTTACAGCAAAGGCTGAAAATATTGAGTTAATTAAGAAAAAAATGCTGGAGTATGTTGAAAACTGTAAGTTCGAAGAGGAAAAAAGCGTAATAGATTTTGAAATTGAGGATCCTGAGGAATTAAATATGAATTCTGTGAGATATCTTGAAAACATTCTCCAGCCAGTTGGTTATAAAAATCAGATTCCGTTAATTCTCATTAGAAATATTGAAGTTACCAGTATAAAAGAGATAGGTAAAAAACTTGAACATTTGCTTATCTCCGGTAAAAAAGATAATCACATGTTTAACATTGTGGCGTGGAATTTTAAAGAAAAAGCTAACGGATTATTAAAGGAGAATGAAAAATTTGATTTTGTATTAAGGCCAGAAATTAATATTTACAATGGAGAGGAAGAATTAAGGTTTATACTTTATGATGTTAGAAAAACCTGTGGGTAATTTAAAAGCAAGATCGGTTATTGAGAAACTTATATCCTCTGGTATCAGTGGAAGAACTTTGATTTTTAATGGGCCACCAGGTGTGGGAAAATTCACTTTTGCTTTATGGACAGCTTCTAATATACTGAATAAAAATCCCTTCTTTGACAGGGATTTTTTGTTTTACAGGAATGATGATTTTTTTCTTAAGACATCTTTTATCATGAAGCTTTTTAAAGAAAATGGTTTGGTTAAAGAAAATTTACTTTGTTATTTTTTTTATCTTTTGGGCAGGGCAGCTACCTCTCTGGAATTTGAGGAAATAAATGATATTAAATTGAGGGATTTTTCGGATAAAAATAAGTTCAATACTCTTGGCGAGTTTATAATAAAAACTAATTCATTACTACTAAACGGTGATATTTTTAAACTTATAAATGAAAATGAGATTTTTTGTGAAAATTTGCTTAAAATTTCACAGGAAATTTCAAAGAAGAACACCATTTCAGTGAATGTAATAAGGAAAATAATAGAGTTTGACAGCCTTAAAAGCCTTGAGAAAAAAAAAGTAATTATTATTGGCAACTTCGAAGATGCCACAATAGAAGCCCAGAATGCTTCTTTAAAACTGTTTGAAGAACCTTCTTTAGATACAATCCTAATTCTTACGGTTTCAAATCTTTTTAAGGTTCTTCCCACTATAAGGTCAAGAAGTATAATAATCAATTTTCATCACTTAAATCTTGATGAACTGAAAGAGATTTTTGGCATTAAAAACATTGATGGTTACAATGTAAATAACACTTTGAGGCTAATGAGAGAATACTTATATTCTTATTCCACTACTTCAAAAGAAAAAGTAATTTACTTTTTTGAAAACATTGCTTTATCCATTCAAAAAACAGAACTCTTTTTTGAATTTGTTGATCAACTGATAGGAGAAGAGAAAGAATTTTTGATCCATTTTTTCAAAGAAATTGTAAATTTTTTGAGGGAAGTTCATCTTTGCAGACAATTTGGCTTAAGAGGTTATAATAAATACAACTCTTTTTATAAGGAATACATTGAACTTATTAAAGATGCCGTATTTGTTTCAGAGTTACATTATATTGGAAATTATATATTTTCGACAATAGAAAGATTATATAACGAAAGTTTTTCAACTTACAGTATTGTGGTTGATAGTCTAATAAAGCTTGCACGGTGGTATCAAAAAGTTCTTTTAAGAAAAAAGAAAAAAAATTAAAAAATTTTTCACTTTTTCATAAAATAAAAGTATAATAATAGTGTATCCATCTCTCAATGGCCTCCTATTGGCTAATGAGAAAGTGCGGTATCCCTTTTAAACGGTTGAGAAAAGGGATACCGCTTTTATTTTCTTTTTAACCATATCCAGAATAAAAAAGAGATTGCAAAAGCTACACCTGTAACTAAAATTATGGCAAGACTTCTGTAATGAATATATCTTAGTAAAAGAGATAATGGTCTAAAACTTAACTTTAATTTACCATCTTTGGGTTGAGTAAAGAAAATCTCAATTTTATCTTTTCCGTATCTTACAATCGCATTTTCTACTGTAAAAAAATTTTTAAGGTCATTTAAGTTTAAGTTTATTCTACCCCTGTCGGTATAGAAAATGATGGTGTTAAAGGCAACATAGCCAGGATAGTTTTCTTCACGACCATTATTTGTTAAAACAATATACTTATCTGGATAAAAAGAAAAAGCTATATCAAAGACATTATGTTTGGTTACATCTCTTGGTGGGTTTATAAGATAGTCGGCAAAAACATCTTCAATAAGAAGTCTGTTCAAAATTAATCTCTCCTCACTGGAAAGTTTTTTAATCTTTGTATACTTTTTTGTCAGGGGAGAAAATCTGATATCCTTTGTCAAAAGTGAAGGAACATAAAGATTTTCATTCTTTATAATTTCATTGAATACAGAAAGAACATTGTCAGTTGTTAGTTCCAGGTTATTACTGTTGTATTTTTTGATTAATGAAATTAAGTTGGTTGCAAAGTGCCAGGCTTTTATATCCACCTGTAAAAGGCTCAATTTTGTTTTAAACCATGTATAAAGCCTTTCTTTTTCCTTTTCATCAAATAAGAAACTTTTGTTACTCTCAAATTTGAACTCAATATTGGAGTTAGAAAAATCAACTGATGTTGCATAGAAGTCTATTTTTTCCCATGGCCAGGTTGTCAACGGTACTGGATTTCTAAAGGTATCCAGTGAAACTTCTATCTTACCTGAAAATAAATTTTTTAAAAGTGGAATTTCTATTTTTGTTATTTTAATGTCAACAGGCTGGAAGATATAAAATAAACTTAAAATGGATGTAATTAACATAAAAAGTAAAAATGAAGAAAAAATTTTTGAAAGAACATCCAGTGAATGCGGTAATTCAAATTCACCGGGCATATCTTTTTTATCATAAGAACTTAGAAAAACAATAAAAACTGAAAGATGTGTCCAGACATATATCCTTAGCAAATTTTGATTCATAAGTAATAGGAACCATTGTAAAATAATACCTAAAAATAAACCAATTAGGTATGTTTTTTCTTTATCAGAAGATTTTTTGAATTTTTTAAAAAAAAGGAAAATAAGACTTATCCAGAAAGAAAAAAATAGCACACTCCCTATTATGCCGCCACCAGCTAAAATTTCTGATATAACATTGCTGGCTTCATATTGTTTGGCTTCAATGTTGTTTTGCACAAGGAACTTATTTTTGTAAAAAGCTATAGCAGGTGCAACACCTCCAGGACTGACAGACTTAAACGGATGAATAAAAAAAATAGAGAGAGCAGAAGCCGAATCTTCGAATCTATCGTAGAAGGATATTCCAAGATAGTTTTTTAATTTTTGATAAAAATTCTTCGGGTAAGGAGATTTTAATAAAATTAAAAAAGAAAGGATCAACACAATAGTTAGTGAACTTACAAGAACCAATTGTTGTTTTTTACTTAGATAATTTATGATAAGTAAAGAGACTTCAATCAATAAAACAAGTATTATGAAAATACCAAGTGCTATCCAGCCCATTCGTGATGTAGTAAGAAAAATAATTACAGCGGAAATTAATAAATACAGTACCCCCATAATCCTTTTGTTCGATTTGTTAACTCTTATCCAGCTCCAGAAAAGTGGCAAAAGAGGTATAAGATAAGTAGCAAAATAAGAAGGTTCAAAGTTAAAACCATTTATCCTGTGCAGTGGGTAATAACTTCCTACTACAAGGGCGTCTTGCATTTTCAGGTAAAAGCTTCTTGTAAATGTAAAGGATGGAATTAACCATTGCAGGAAACCAAAAGTTATGGAGGGCAAAAATGAAATAAGATATATGAAAACGAGTACTTCCTTTTTATTTTCTAGATTTTTCTCTTTAAAAAAATTTGCCATTGCAATACAGAAGACAACAAGAGAGAACAACCAGATAGCATAGCCAATTCCACGTAAAGGTAAAAAACTGTTAAAAGAAAAAACAAAACAGATTAAACTGAATACCCATAAAAAAAACAGGGGCAAGTTGACATACACTTCCTTTTTTAAAAGAAGAAAAACTACAAAAATTAAATCAATTAATATAATTAAAAGATGAGAAAATCTGAAATTAAATCCCAGAATATAAAAATTGAGTAGCATATCCATTGGAGCTGTAGAAAATATTAAAAAAATTACTATCCAGAAAAGTTTAATCAACCAGCCAGACTTCAGTATCTTAACTTCTTTGGTCATATGCCATCCAGATAAAAAGAAAGCTTAAACCTGTTAAAATAGAGACTATCATAAGAATTAATTCTCTCAGCAGCGGATTTAAGTTTTTTATAGTTCTTACATTTGGTCCTGAAATTTCAAATTTTGGGGTTTGTGCGGGAAACATTTTTTTTACTTCCTCATCTCCAAGTAAAAATTTCTTGTATACTTCGTAATAAGAAACAGTAGCATTTGTCTGCTTTTGGATAGCATACAGCTTATTTAAATAGTTATAATAAAGATCTGTTTTTAATGCATTAGCATATGAGCTTTCGAGACCCTTTCTTACCATTGTATCAAAATTGCTAATTTCTTCTAAAGATAATACCTTTTCAGTAAAACTGAAATTAAAATTATAAATAACTGCAGGATATTCAATACGTGTTTCAAAATTGATACCATAATTTTTGAACTTCGGTAATATATTGTTTAAGTAATAATTGTTGAATTCTATTAAAACGATTCCACTGTTTATATTAACTGGAAAAAGCACCTTATATTCAACACTAAAGTACTTCTTTGGAAGGCCATTGATTATGAAAAAGAACCGGAACATAAAATACATTAGAATCGAAAAGATAAAAGAAAAAACAATTTTAATAAGAGGTTTTCTAATATTAAAAAAACGTATTATCATAGAAAGAATCCCCACATCCAATACTGGATATTTTAAAGTGAAAAAATTTTTTTCTCAAGTTTTAACTTTTGTTATTAATTCCTTGATTTTTTTACTTTTTTAAAGTGAAATGTTAACATAGTTTAAGGAGGTTGATATGGCATTTTTTGATCTTTCTTTAGAAGAATTGTTAAAGTATAAACCGCAAAGGGAAGAACCTTCAGATTTTGATACTTTCTGGAGAAAAACTTTAGAAGAAACGAAAAATTATTCCTTAAATCCAGTAACTGATGGATAATATCTGTCCACCATCCACTGTTTTTGCAGCATATAATTACTATAATGGAGAGAAAGAAATAAAAGTTTATCCTTTCAACAATCATGAAGGAGGAGTAGTTTTTCATACACTTGAAAAAATAAAGTTTGCAACTGATAATTTGAAGTCAAAAGTTTAAAAAGTTAAAATTAGATTTTTTTTTGCCAGTGAGTTAAAATTAGTTAATCAACTTTAATGAGGCAGTAAGATGATAATAGAAGATAAAATTTTAGAATCCATTCTTGTTAAGCAAAAAATTCTTGCGGATAAAAGTCTTATTGAAAGAATTGATCTTGCGGCAAAAAAAATAATAGAATGTTACAGAAGTGGGGGAAAGGTTTTTGTTGCTGGCAATGGAGGAAGTGCTGCAGATGCTCAACATATTGTCTGTGAACTGGTGGGAAGATTTTATATTAACAGGAAAGGATTGGCGGCAGAAGCACTTTCAACTAATACTTCATCTATTACAGCTATCAGTAATGATTTTGACTTTGCGAAAATTTTTTCTCGTCAACTTGAGGCAAATGCAAAAAGAGGAGATATTTTCATAGGAATTTCCACAAGTGGAAATTCAGGAAATATTATAGAGGCACTAAAAGTATGTAGTGAAATTGGAGTTTTTACAATTGGCCTTACCGGTGAAAGTGGTGGTAAAATGAAATACATGTGTAATATTCTTATAAACGTTCCATCTAATGACACACCAAGAATTCAGGAGGCTCATATTCTTATTGCACATATTATTTGTGAAGTTGTTGAGAGAGAATTGTTTGAAAATGAAAATTAAAGCTTTTTTGATTCTAACTTTTATCTTTTTTTCTACTTTTTCTTACAGCTGGAGAAGTTTTTCTCAATTTTATTGTGGAGCAGATGCGATAGGTATAGGGACTGCTTATGTCGGTGATGCTTCTTCAGAAAGTGGTGTTTGTTACAATCCTGCTGGCTTAGTTCAGTTGTTTCAAACAAATAAAAATCTTTTTTTCTCTTACGAAGTGTATAGTTCATTTAAGCTTATTGATATTTTCGCATGGAATTTTAAGTTTGATTTTGATGTTTTTCCTTTCTTTTTTGCTGGTGTATTAAAAGAAAGAGAGGCTTTTTCAATCTCACTTGAAAATCTTTTTTACTCTCCTGAAACTGACACAGAATTTTATGTGAGGTTTTTAAAATTTTCTTTTTCATATCTTTTGCTTGACAATTTGGGTCTTGGGGTGGGAGTGGGTCCTTTATTTGCTATGGAAAATAATGGTTTTGGTGTAAGTTTTGCAATGCAAGGTGGAATTTTGTACAAGCCTTTTGAAAACTTTCAAAGTGGTTTTTCATTTATTTATCCCTTTGAGGTAAGGTGGTCAAAAACATTTTATGGAAAAAGTTTAGATGAAAATTATTATTCCATTCTTTCCTTTGGTGCTGTGTATAAAGTTAGTAAGGAAATTTTTCTGTATTTATCTTCTGAATTTCCTTTTTACAATCAGATTAAATTTACCGTTGACGGAAATGATTATTCTCCTGCCTGGATAAAAAGCGGTGATTTTTATTTTAAGCCTTCAGTTGGTATAAGATTTCTTGAAAGAATTACTGGAGGACATCTGAGTATGGGCTTTTTATTAGATCACAACCTTACGGAAGAAAAAATTGTTAATCAATACTTTCTTACACTTGGATTCAGGGGCTATGGTAGGAATTTCAGATATTATATTTCATTTATGGATGGTTACATCATTAGCCTGTTTTACAGAGAAAACACCCCACGAGAAAATATAAATATTACCTTAAGTTTTTATTTTTAGAAAAGGTGCACTATTTTATTTTGAAGGGTGACCAGAGTGATTTCTGATCACCCATTTTTGTTAGAATTTTTATTTAGCCTCGAAGTGGCTCCATGGATAAATTCCTTTGTATGTGATGTAGTAGTACCCGTTCTGCTTTGGTGGTAACTCATAGCTGTGTTTGTAAACATTCTTTAGTTCAACTCCATTTATCACAAGACTGTCAAGATTCCATGAGTTAATGTAGTTAGGTATGTTTGCCATCTTCCAGTAGTATGTTCCTGCCCCATCAAAGCTAAATGGTGCTGTTACCTCAACATATGCTATACTACTGCTGCTCGATGACGATGAACTTACACTACTACTTGATGACGAACTTACACTACTGCTTGATGAAGATACACTCGAACTTGATGAACTTACACTAGAGCTTGAACTACTTGCCTGACTGCCAGCTATCTCAACATGACTCCATGGATAACTTCCTTTGTATGTAATGTAATAATACCCATTCTGCTTGGCAGGTAAGCTACTACCACTTACCCATTGATTCTTTAACTCAACTCCATTGATAACAAGACTGTCAAGATTCCAGGAGTTAATGTAAGAAATGTTTCCAGAAGTTCTCCAGTACTTCGTACCAGAACCATCGTAGGAGAATGGAAGAGTTATGTCAGTATAAGTTACACTACTTGAGCTGGAAGAAGAGCTTATGCTACTACTTGATGAAGATACACTCGAACTTGAACTTATACTGCTACTTGATGAAGAAGTACTTGAACTTGAAGAAACACTCGAACTTGAACTTACACTGAAGCTTGATGATACACTACTGCTTGAACTTGAAGATCCCTTTACATATTGCATAAGCCATGTCAAAGCGGGACGCTCTGTACCATCGGATCTCAAAAGATATGAATCACTTACCCAGGTTGTACCTTGTACATATCCCCAGAGGGTTATTCCTTTTACATTTGGATGTTCCCACAATATAGGAAATTTCTCCTTATATCTTTGTAGTTGAGTTTGATCATCACCTGTAATATCAAGTTCAGAAACGTATATTGGTAATCCTGTACTGGAAAGTATTGAAAGTACTTGTTTCATTGTGTTGGTATTTCCTGAATCAAGGTTAAAGTAATGACACTGTATTCCTATTCCGTCTACCAAACCTCTGTTTTTTAATATCATGATAAGGTTGGTATATCTTTGAGCTGCGCTTGGATCTGTAATTATTCCATAGTCATTTACCAAAAGTATACTATTTGGAAAATATTTTCTTGCCATCTGGAATGCCTTAATAACCCAATCCCAGCCAGTAGAACCATCACCTCCAAGCGCATTTCTGTAGTCTGGTGGAGCATGTAATGGTTCATTTACTACATCAATCATATCAATATTAGGATATCTGGCTGCAACATTGGAAAACCATTCTTCAATTTCTGCAAGTTGTTCAGATGTTGAGAGGGAAGAAATCCATGAAGGTTGTTGAGAACCCCATACAAGAGTATGGAATTTGAATGGGAAACCTTTCTGCTTTGCATAGTTGTAAATCGCATCAAGTGTACCCCAGTTCATCTGATCTCTCGTTCTTTCAACTTCTCCCCATTTTCCTGCATTTTCTGGAGTAACCTGGTTCCAGTATTGACTGAATTTTGGTGGTTCTGTACTACTACCCCAGATGTTTCCCAAAAACTTGGTGGTAGTAGCTTTGTTGAAAGCGGTTTTCTGATAGTCTTTACTCTCTTCTAATTGAGTCGTGATGCTACAAGCAAGTAAAGAAGAAAGTAAAAAAATCTTTGCTAGTTCGAAAGTAAGTTTTGATAGACACGCGTTACTTTTCATATCTAACCTCCTCTCTTTTTATTTTTTTGCAACTGGTGACAAAAGTCACCAGTTGCTTTTTTTTATATTTACTTAGCCTCGAAGTGGCTCCATGGATAACTACCCTTGTATGTGATGTAGTAGTACCCGTTCTGCTTTGCTGGTAAGTTGGCACTGCTTACCCATACATTCTTTAACTCAACTCCATTTATCACAAGACTATCAAGATTCCATGAGTTGATATAGTTAGGTATGTTTGCCATCTTCCAGTAGTATGTCCCTGCCCCATCAAAGCTAAATGGTGCTGTCACCT
>Ga0272449_1001887_pt1 | contig 20444 bp, 16 predicted proteins | sample YNPCB0241_FD_198679 | JGI IMG/M metagenome (GOLD analysis project Ga0272449, IMG submission 198679) | Hot spring sediment microbial communities from Yellowstone National Park, WY, United States - YNP-CB-024-1 | ecosystem: Environmental > Aquatic > Thermal springs > Hot (42-90C) > Sediment... | reverse complement strand
GTCCGCGTAAATCTCCTGCAATGAATTCATTAGACCCGAGACCGAGTGACAAATCACAGGGATAAACAAATCCGTCAGGTGTGATTTCAGTATATCGTCCAACTCTTGCACCACATCGAGTAAAAAGGTTATGGCCTTCTTCAGTGGTAAGAATGTGGCGTAAATCTTTAAAACACTCATTAATAAACCAAAATGCTCTCTCGGCTGTTATTCGAATACCATACTTCTTTGCTTCCTCCTCTAATTCCTTAAGGAGTCCCAGACGTTCATAAAGAGGGATTGTCATTGAAAAATTTGCCCTTCCGACAGGTTTCAGCTCCGTAATATTCCATAAATTCACTCCTAGCGATTTAATCAATGGTACCATATTAAGAATTACATCTTTATTTGCTCTCTGTAAAGTTGTTGCAACCGTCACGTTAACTCCTGCTTTAACTAAAAGTGTAATAGCATTTAATGTTTTATCAAAAGATCCAGGAGTGTTAGTTAATTCATCATGAAGTTCACGGGCTGGACCATGTAAAGGAACTTGCACATTGATGTGATTTTCTATCAACTCGTTTACTACATTTTCATTAATAAGCAAACTATTTATAGTAGCGTTTACTATAAGTCCTTTCTCTTTTGCATACTCAGCTACTTCAATAAACATGGGGCTTAAAAGCGGATCACCACCTGTTATAGTCAGCTCCAGTACACCCATCCCAGCTAATTCATCTATAGTTCTTTTTATCTCATGCAAAGCTAACTGACTACGTAAAAGTTTTCGTGGTGCATTTACAAAACAGAAACCACATCTCATATTACAACTCCATGTCAAGTGAATAAATGCTTCTATCGGAGCTGATAAATAGCTAAGGCTATTCACAAAGTTTCTGACCTTTCCTAATATACTTAAAGCCCTATTTAAGTTTCCATGCTTCTCACTTTTCCTTATAACTCCGGCTATCCACAGAGAATCCAAAAACTCGATGATTGAGCTTGCCGAATCCTTCCCTTCATTTACACCTTTGCTCAATGCTTCAGTAATTTCTTCTATTGATAAAGAATATTGGGTAAGAAAAAGCATATCAGCAGCACTTTCATTAAGGGCGAATAGGTCATGTGTGATCCTATTGTATAATAGTCCCCCGAAATATTCAAGCCTTAAAGTATACTCAGGACTAAGCATAATTCTCGACTTTTTGGAAAGCGATACTTTCTTTCTTTGGCATAATCCGATATATTTATTTTCCAATACGTTTAAAAATCCATAGTGCGGTGTCTTAAATATTTTGCTGAAAAGTAAAGCTAGTACACATTTCTTTATTTTTTTAAAAAAAATCTGAAGTAAAGATTTAAAAGTTTTCCAAAAGGAAAAACAACGGTGATAGAAATGAAACAAGAGAAGCGATTAGAAAAACCAAGAATAATACCTCTAAAAAATAAAGACACACAATGGAGCAATTGGAGTAGATGGTCGAAGGATTCTCTGGCTTGATACTGTAGTACTGCAAAAGCTGATTTAGCATCTTGAATGCGTTACCGTACTATACTTGTTCTCCATTTTTGTAGAAGCTTTTTATATCCTCTTCAAAATTGTATTTTGCCAGCATTTTGCTTCGCGCGCTAAGAGATGTAGGGCATGTTCTCGTAAAATATGAAGGGGGAGGAAGCACTTACAATCCTGGCTTTCGCTAAAGAAGATGAGAGCATATTTGGCTTACAAGGCTTTCTAAGCCTTGGCTTGAAGTTGACCTAGTGACGCGGCAAGTCGGAAAAAGTAAAACCTTACTTGCGTTGTAGCCGGCTAATAATGTATTTACTCTTGATATCTCCACCCTGTTACATGGGGGCAGCAGGTAGAGTCTCTGCTCCGTTTTATGGTTATCTATCCTCTTCCTCAAACAGGGTTTGATGAATCTCGATGGTTAAAGATCGTTATTCCGCGCACGCTAAAATGAGATGAAGGGGAATAATAACAGTATAGAAGGTAGTTGAGAAGCCTATGGGATTTGAAGCGAATTGGAAATGATGACGGTGTTAAATATCTTGTCCTTTTCCAAGTATACCATATTTTTAGGCTCGCACTGCTTGTTTCGGATGATAAACTTTGATACCAAGGCTTTTTCTTATGCTCTCTGCTTTTTGAAGTATTTCTTCGTCTCCAGTGGCGAATAGATTTATGCCGGATGTTTTCTTCAGAATCCACGCATAAGACAGGTGGAGCATATCCAATGTTCTAAGGCATAATGAGCCTGCCAGCTTAGTTGCAACGTAGTGCTCCAAACTAATTCTACAAGCATATCCAGCGAAATCCCTTTTTATGCAGTAACTTTTTGATAATAACTTAAGCCTACAGTCTTTTATTATGAATGTTACCAGTGTATCCATTAAAGGTTCTGCTTTAAACGGGATGTCAAGCTCATTTCTCAATCTTGAGAGAACGCAATATAATTCAACGAGTGTAATCGGGGATATTACGAAGTTAAAGTTGCTTTCAAAAAACGCGTTAGAATCCTCATACAGTTCGTCCAACGGTTTATACTGGCTATTATGAGGCCGGTGTCAACGTAGTAGCTTGGAGTATCCAACTTACTTTCATTCTCCTCTCCCTTCTCTTATGAGTTCGATAGCACTTTTCTTAGATTTGATGACAAAAGGTACTCTTCCTTTCTTCTAAAGCTGTCAACAGTTCCTTTGAAGTTCGTATTTCGTCTTCGAAAAATTCTTCTCCCTCAACCTCAAGGGCAAGCAATTCTTCAATCAAACTTTTAAGAGTAACCCCCCTTTTTATCGCAAGTAGTTTCACCTTCCTCCAAAGCTCTGGATCGAGTTTCAGGGAAGTAAATTTCTCGGTCATTAATAAAAATAGTTTTAAAGTAGTATTAAAACCTTGCTTTATAGCTCGTTGTAGATATCACAGCACGCGTTCGATAATTTATATTTGTAAGCACGCGCTAACGTATTTACCATTAATATCTGCTATATCTATAGCTTACCTGATAAATTATATGCCTTACCTACACCGACGCGTGCTAATATCTTACCATTTCCATGAAGTATATCAGCGTGTGCTCAATAAATTATATTCGTAAAAAAGCGCGCGCAAAACTTATATTAAGTTGGCAACTACATTGGTTTATGAAAGAGGGGGTAAAGAATCCAAGGTTCTGGGATCAGATAATTTCATATGGGTCTTTCCTGATCTTCCTAACTATTGGATGCATTAGTTTTCTTACAATTAGCACTATTCCATTCTTGATGGGAATATTCTGTATGAACACGAACGTAAGTTTTAGAATTGAGTTTCCACAAAATAATATGCCGGAAGTAATTAATACAACTCAAGCATTCATAAATAAATTTAACAGAATTCCAAAAAGTTTTCCTTATAAAAGGGTGGAGATAGAGCCTCAAAGTAAAGAGATCTTGAAGGGAATGTTTCCTTTTGAAGAGGTTGCTACATTTAAAGTTATAGAGAACTATTATAACAATTTTTTCAACGGACAAACCTAACCATTATCTTGAGGTTTCTTGGAAGCTATCCGAAGGTAATATAGATGTTTTAGAAAAAAGACTCAAGCAGGCATTTTTATTCTAAAGACGATTTATTCAAAGTCCTACAATGATACAACCAATGAGAAAATTCATTACGAAGTAAAGGGAGAAGTAACTTACTACGAAATCCCGATTCAAATAAATTCTATAACTTACGTAGAAGGAACCATCTACCATACTTATGATTGGACTACGACATCCGCTTATCTTGGTTCTAATTTGATATATTTGGTGACTGCAGCAGGAGATTTTTACTGGAACTATGGGGTTGAAATTTGGGTTTACGCATATGCTTCTCATCAAGTTCACTTTCCACTTTGGACGACGTGCTGGTTAAATAAAGAAGTTTCAGGGCAACATACAACTGCTTGTTATGTGGAGGCGAGAGGTAGAGCATCTGCTCTTCTTTACTACGTGCCTCCTTTTCTCTCAGTGAATTTTGAAAATACTGCCCAAGTGGGTCACGATTGCTGGGGTGGAGAGAATCACTGGGGCAATGTAAACTTTTACTATAGCTATGGGCTTCCTTGCATGTAAAATAAAACCTCCATCTTCTCTTTCCTCATTTTTGATTAGTATCTGCAAGTAAGTTGAAACCAAGTTAAACTAGCCTTAACTGTTGGACATTCAAAAGATTTTTGTTTTTCCAGTGCACGCTATACAGTTATTTAAGCGTGAAGTAAACTCTCCTATTGTTCCTCCCCTTGTTTTCGACTTTTAAGAGGACTAGCTCCCCAACTTCCTTTGTGTTAGCTACGTGGGGCCCGCCATCAGCCTGAATATCCAACCCCTCTATCTCAACTATTCTCAGTCTTTCAACACTGGGCGGCGCTGCGTCAGCGAGCTTAACTATCCCAGGTATCTTAAGGGCCTCTTCTCTTGGAAGATAGTATATCTTAACCGTCCTTCCTGATGCGAGCTCCCTGTTAGTTTCACGGAAAACATCATCTATCAGGGCCCTATCCATCTTCTCAAGGTTCAGGTCGAGCCTAGACTTATCCACGTTAACCTGGTTCCCAGTTATCAGGGCCCCAGCCCTCTTATTGAAAACCGATGCTAAAGCGTGAATACCTGTGTGCATCCTCATGATTAGGTATCTTCTCTCCCAATCCAGGACACCTTTGACAGTATCGCCCACGCTAAACCCGTGACCTGGCGCGGAATGCAGGACCCTTCCCCCTTCGCTTGATACCTGAACGACTTTTACTTCCCTCCCTTCTTTAATAAGAGCCCCGGTGTCTTCTGGAAGACCTCCTCCCCTAGGGTGAAATGCCGTCTTGTCAAGCACTACACTGTCTCCCGAGACTTCAACAACCCTGGCTTCGAACTCCTTCAAATACGAATCATCCATATAGAGTAGCTCAGTCAAGCCAATGTAATGACATAGTAGAGGAATTTTAACTTTTCTACCGCATCCGGCTTCAAAGTTTTAGGCTCCTCTAAAGATTAAGGTGCAAAAAGGACGATTATGCGATTTCAAAAATCTAATTCTTCTAAAAAGGAGACATTATCTCTCATGCTGCTAGCGCGCTTAATGAGATTCCAGTCCATATTCCTCAATTTCTTCTCAGCCTCTTCGTCCTCCTTCAAAAGCCTCTCGCCTTTGAAGAGCTTGATGAATACCCAGAGTATTTATGCTGAGGAATCTTTGACCAATTCTTAACCTTGGGGGTTCAACATACTTGTCTAACATGTATTCAGCCAACTATGCGTGCGCTAGCTTTTTGAAGACTGTGTTTGAACATATGTGAATCCACCCTGTTATTATTGCTGAAAAATATACTTTATTCCATGTATTTCATATAGATATCCTGGCTCATTTATGGGGAGGAGCTCAACAAGGTATCCTTCAGCCGTGAGTTTTTTCACCCAGTGGTAGGCAGATTCTAAGCCCGGAACCTTCACGGTTATTTCTTTCAGAGTAACTGTTAATCGGCTTGGAACATCCTCAAGCTTTATAAAAGCATTTAGAATGACGGGCAGCGTGAAGAAGACGATTAGTATGCAAAGCACGAGCTTGTCTTCCATCGCTTTCGCGAGTGAAAGAAGAGTATTTAATCCTTGCTTTGAAACATTCTCCTCCTAATAAGGAGCTTTAGAGTGTTCTTAGCAATGATATGAGGCTCCTGTTTTCGACTTTTAATAGGACTGATTCTCGCGCGCTGACGAGCTTTTTGCCAGCAGTAGGATTCTTAAGTGGAATATGCCTATAGAGTAAGAATGAATCAGTCTCCTAATTTATCAAGAGTATTAAGATCATCGTCAGTTAGGGAGGAGTAGGCAAATATTGTAATTCCATTAGCCCCTTCCTCCTTAAAAATCTCTGCCTGTTCAAGAACTTCAACAGAGGACAGGATGGATTGGCTGGATTTCTTCCCAACACCTTCATATATGGTTGCTCCGCCACCGACAGCAGCTCTGTGATTCCTAGCAAGATACCTGGCTACTTTAGAGTCATACTCGTAAGTCATTGGACAGATGAAATCTAAAAACCCTTTCTTAACCCACAAGGGCCAGTCTTGAGCAACCGTGACTAGGCATCTGGGATAGTCTTTAAAGACTGCGGCTGAAAGCTTGACACTCGCTTCCTCCCGTCTCAATTCAAGTCTAAGCTCCTCGACGAAACTAGTGATGTTCAGAGCCCTCCATTGAACCCATTTGCTCATGTTTTGATCAGGCTGAGTTATGTCTTTAGGGTCAATTCCATGCAGTTCTCTAAAAGTTTTCCTGCAATGATCGCAGAAGCAACCCTCGGCTTCCTCAGGATACCTTATATAATCCAGCTGGATCCCATCCACATCATAGTTTTTCACAACTTCAAGCATTAACTCTGCCTCGTGTCTCCTAACTTCCGTCTTAGCAGGATCCGCCCATCTCATTATCGGTATTCCCTTCCTGTCGTATTGCACTAGACTTGGGTTTTTCGAAAGCCATACCCCTGGCTCAGAAGGCATTCCCCATCCTTTCCAATTGCCTTCGCAGAAAACTACGAAAGTAGGGTGAACTTCCACGTTTAAATCATGCGCAACCATAATCGCATTCTTAAGAATGTCTTCACCCGTGCTGAACATAGTAGAACGGAACTCTGGGTTCCTAGTTCTGAAGATGACAGTGCCATCGCTGTTCTTTACAAACAGGAAAACCTTAGAGAACCCGTGTTTCGCTAGTTTTGAGAATACTTGTTTCAAACGGTCTCTTGACTCGTCTAAATCTGCCGGATGCATCCAGATCGATTTCACAAACACTCAGCATCCCCCTCCTAATACGGGCTTGCGAAGATAGATGTTTTTATCATTAGGAGTGCGATCGAGAAACCGGCCATTAGACCAGTCCCTATGCCGAATCCAGCGGCCATCGTCACCTTGTATCTCTCCCAAAACTCCTTTCCAAGCCTTCTTTCGGCAATCTTGCCGATTAACATTCCCAGCAGCCATGAAAATGATGAAGAAATGTAAAAAGTGGGTGAAGCACCTATTACGAAGCCTATGAAAGAGAACGGCAGCTTGAAGAATTCTGCTACAACGTAGAAGGCTCCGGAAACGATGAATGAGACAAGTACAACATTAAGGTCGAGGTTTATTGTGCCCGAATACGGAAGCTTTCCAGTAATTAGGCTAGGCCAAAACGTCCACTTTAAAGCGTCAACCGGCCAGCTGATGCTTGGAGAGTAGAACAGGTTGGACGGAATAGGGGCGATAGACCAGATAATATTCGTGTAAACATAGGTCATGAGAAGACCTATGGGGGTTAGCAGGAGTATCCACTTAATGTAGGTTATGGGCTTAACGCCACATGCTTCGCCGACAATCCAATTGTTGACTAGAACAGACGGTGCTCCGCCCGGCGTTAGAGGTGGGAATCCTCCGAGAAAAACATCAAGATCCTTGTATCCAGAAACCCATATGAGAACCTTATCCACGTCAGTTATCCCGGGTCCTCCGAAACCAGTTTCTGCAACACCCCAGCCGAACAGCATAGCCATCAGAAACCCGAATGCTGCGTAAGCCAAATAGGGCCAGAGTGGGAAATTAGGCAGTATGAGGAGCTTATTCACAAGAATGGATAATGCTGTGGCACTGACATACATTAGAAGTATCCAGCTTAACGGGATTTCCCCTGCCGCCCTGGCTTCTGAAGCACTTTTCACAAGGCTTTTCAAGCCACGATAATACTTTTTCGCATACAATGCGAACGGGATTGTTCCTGCCGCGATGGTTATTCCTATGAACGGGCTGAACCAGACGTCGGCATACGAATACTGATAGGTCTTCAAGATATCAAGGCCATAATGATAGTCGTTTTGCCATAGTTTAAAGTAGTCCCAGGGCAGTCTCAGTGCAAGCGTGTTCCCAAGGACGAAGAAAAGAAAGGATGAGGCGAAAGCGCTGATGACGACTTTAGAGGGCATCACCCAGCCCGCCATTATAGTTGACAAGTCTATTGCGATTGCAAAAGCGGCGCCTGGGAGACGTTGTTGCACAACCTTAGTAAGGTCGCGGAAAAGCATCGCGCCCGGCTCTATGCTGATTCCGAGGAACGCGTATGAAATTATTGGGAAACCGTAGATGATGAGTCCCCATAGCAATCCAGCGACGGTGAAAATTGAAAGTATTCTTTTTCTAAGCGGCTCAGGCTCAGCGAGGCCGATAATGGTCTCTATCTGAACTCGAGCAACGGGGAAAGGCATTCTCTCCTCCTTTCTCGCATAGAGCGCTGCTATTATGAAGGATGTGGATATCCAGATCATTAGCGTTAACGCGTAATTAAAGAGTTGTAGCATTATGTTCGGAAGCCATTCGAGCCCTATTATTCTAGGAGCGTTAGGATCATAAGCTATGGGTGGAGCATACCACCAGAATCGACTAGCATAGCTGCTGATCCCGAGCGATTTCCATAAGGGGAAATTAACGTTGAACGATGTCTGAATAGGCCAATTCCAGAACAATAGTAGCCCCGGGGTCAGCGAGCTAGTTAAGTATGCAACCAGGAAGTAAACCAAGAATGCCTCAGATTTTGAAATAGGTTTTCCTGTTAACCTTCCAATCTCATACAGCAATAGTAGTGTTAAAAGGCTTCCGCTAAGAGTGTTACCTATACTGTAGGAAGTAAAAATGTTGATCGGCGTGATAACTAATAAGCTGAAAATGATAAGTAATAAGGCTCGGCTCGTCATCACTTCCTCTTTCTTTAATTCTGTCATCACGAGACTTACACCTCCTGGGGCTTCACAAAGTACTTCGCCCTCTCACCGGGTACAAGACCTCGCCAGAGTAGGAGCTGTTTCCTTATTAGGCCAGCGTATTCTCTTGCAGACGTGAACCATCTTTCAAGCGGTCCACCCTTATGTTCAAGCCTAAGGATGAACATGATTCTTCCCTGCTCATCTGGAGAAACCCTAAGCTCAGCTGTCTGAGCCATACCTGTTTCAAACGGGGCAAGGCTGACAAAGCTTTTCAAAACCCATTCTTTATCGGAAATCTTCTGTAACTCGCTGGATTTTGTTGCAAACATCGTTCCTGCTCTTTCAAGGGCATTTGCATCCAAATACTCTTTCACGAACCTTAGGACGGCGAGAGCCTCCTCCGGCCCGCTGGCTGAGAAGGGTAAGGGTATTTCCCATGTTCCACCCAACGGCTTAGTCGGGATCTTCCATTTCCTCTCCAGTGAAGGTGTGACTAATGTTCCTGCTTTAAGAGCAGGATAGACGGAGGCTATTAGAGTCGCCATCATTAGGAGCGCTATCGCCACTACGACGATGCCTGCGGAGTAGTTTGGAGTGAAACCTGCTTGCAAAAACCCAGGTATCGAGGAGAACAGCTTTATCAACCCTATTCCTATGATGTATCCTGTAAACGAGGATACGAAGGCGAAAGTCATGGCCTCCGCTATGAACATGAACGTAACGCTGCTCGGAGACACGCCGACAGCACTAAGTATCTTGACCTCTCTAGTCCTCTCGTAAATGTTCGTCAGCAATGTGTTAAACACTGCAAGCATCATCATTATTAGGGGCACTATAAACAGATTTAGGCCAGATATTGTAATCTGGTTGCGCCTACTCATGAGGCTAACTCCCTCCCCTTTTCTCCCTATTACAACCTCTAGATTATACACGTCGACAAGCCTCCCTAAAGTGTTCTCGTTTTCCGTAGAAACTGCTTTTTCAAAATCCGATTCGTTTTTAAACGTCACAGTCATCACCCTTATTTCTCCACCTAGATTCGCAGCCACGTCGGCCGGCAGAATCATGATTTTATCCCAATCCGTCTTCTTCAAGCGGGAGGGAGACCCTAACGCAGCCAATTGCTCTAATCCAACCATAGGCATCAATAAGTCTATGGGTGTTGGAATATCTTGATCAAGGTCAACTAGCGTGCGTGCATTATTCAGGCTTTCATCATCAAACACACCGGTCACGATGAAGCGGAGACCGAAAGCTGTGAAACTATCTCCCAAGTCGTAATTAAGCTTTCTAGCGGCTGTTTTAGGAATCAATACTGGAATAACCTCTGGAATCCCGCTTCCGGTTTGACCTGAACCAGCAGTTAATAATCCTCCTCGGATGAATGCATCAATACCGTAGAGTTTCAACAGTCTTTCCGAAGACAAGCCTAGAAACGCGTTGAACACGTATGAGGCGGTACCGTTACTGCTCAACACTATAAAAGTTCTTTCATCGGAAATGCTTGTGAAGAAATTGGGATAGTACCAGACTTGATAGTCGACAAGTGCTCCGGGGCCCATCGCTTCTTTCACAACATTCAAAAGTTCTTTCGACAACGCGTTAAACCCTATCTGTTTAATCTGTATTCCATCGTATAATGCAACAGGCGGAATGTTCCTACCTTCAACAACAGGCGCGCGCGCTCGTCTCCAAACAGGACTCTATAGTTCGAATACTCTGGTGAAACGCTGGCCATAGCGTTCAAAATGCTCTTTAAATTCTTCTGCTGCTCCGCCCTCAGCAACTGCACTAACGCGGATCCTCTTCCACTGTATATACCCATAAGGTTGAGAGGCCTATACATGTAGCTGAAGAACAGTATGCCCAGCGTATTGGAGCCAGTAGACAAGTCGAGTCCAATCCACGCGTAAACCCTGTATTGGCTTGGAGTTGTGTACGGCCAGTCTCGACCTGACCTTCCGTCGAAAAGATAATCCATCACAAAGTTCCTAGCACCGTCTAGTTGCTGCCAATGTCCGGAGAGGGCGACGAACCAGACGGTTCTCTCAGGAGAATAACCTTCTTTAGCAAGCTCAGCCATGACCCTTGCCATTTCCAAAAGCGTGGAAATACCGCAGGATTCGTCTGCACCTGGCGCAAGTCCAGGCACAGCCGTCCAAGAGTCGAAATGCGATGAAACAATTATTATCTCATCCTTCCTACGTCCCTCCACGATCCCAAGGATATTGATTCCACGAATAATCTCCCAATGCATGTTGCTCATGATTCGAACAGCAGAACCCTTTCTCGCAAGCTCCCCCAGTAGGGACGCGTTATCAGGCGCATAGTATCTCGGGAAATAGAAGGGTGTGGTTGTAAACTTGCTCAGAGAGCTCTCCGCAACGGGAGCGGATGAAGGCAGGAATATTACTGCTTTTGCACCCAGTTTTGCAGCGTTCAGCCAGTTTGACCCTGTGCCATAACTCATGACGACGATTTTACCAGCCACATCCTTTCCATCGAAATCTTCAAGATCCCCGTTGCCACCTACGTATAAGAGTTCACCCTCGATCCCGCCAGGCGGTGTTTTACTGGTGAGGACAAGATTAGGCCAGACGGTGAGTAGCCTTATGCTAATCGTAGGATTGTCGATTACTGAAAGCTCAGCCGTATTCTCAACAGTCGCTGAATGATTGTAAAAATAATAGTAGCCGTCCGGCCCAGGTTCTAAACCGTATTTTGAAAATTCGTTCGCCACGTATTCAGCAGCCTTATAAAACCCTTCCGTCCCGACGACCCTCGTGTTTAGAGAAGAGAAAAAATACACGTGCCGCCTAATGTTTTCAAAATCCATCAGCTTCATGTACTCGTAAAGCGTGGCAGTATTCATTTCCCGCTGACCATAGACGTGTTTGGTTAAACTATAGTGGGAAAACAGACTTATGGAAAAGACGAGTAATAGGGCTAAGTAAAGCCGACTCCCTTTACCGGATACTCTCGTCATCGTTACACTCATCCTGACTCACCACGATTTTTGAAAAAAAAAGCGGTGTGGTAGGGGTTTAGAAGCCCCCAAGCTTAAGCGCGCGCTATGGCGACTGCTTTAATTATGTCCCAGTATGAGGTATTCGTCATCTGAGCCACACCGAAATACAGGTTGCTCACATACCCCGTCATGTATGCTCCAACGTCAAACCTATCAGTTGTCCCAGACGGTGAGGGAAACATCCCGGTTGCTAAACCAAAGTCAGCAACCTGATGTATTGTCGAATACCATGGTCTTGGACCGGAGACTTGAGCAATATAGCCTTCACCCATCGCCCTTGCCCAAGCTATTTGAGCTAAGACGAATATTATCGCGACGATCACCGCCATTGCTACGGGCACGCAGATTGCAAGGTTTGTTAACACTATGAGTAGGAATGAAACGCCTAGGCCAGCCCAGAGCAGCCTGTCGGAGGGATAGCCTGTTTCAGAGCCTGAGGAAGTCTTCAAGGCAGACTTAAGGCTATTTACAATAACCTTGCGGTTTGCAACAATCCAGTATAACGCTATTCCATACCATATTCCGCTGCCGTCACCCATAATCCAGTATAGGTGTGGACCTCCCCATGCCTGCATGTTCATGTAATCTTTTCCAGCAGGTATGATGCCTGTGCCATATCCAATTATGGGCCATATCCACTTGAAGATGAAGAACAGCACCCACACGGTTAACGTAAGGTCGAGAGGAGCAAGGTAAGCGTAGACAACTGTGGTTGGAAGGAAGAATAGGCCCGTGTCAACAGGCGCCCACGCCCTTAAGCCTGCGAGAACAGTGTTCAACCATCCTCCAAGGCTGAATTGGGTTGGGTAGGGAAGCGAGATTCCGAGAGACGGCCAAGTCTGGGAACCAGTCTGCAACTATAACTGTTGGTACAAATACGATTACACCGATTATAAACCCGATCCAGATGTATTTACCCCTAGCCCAGCTGAACAGCTTCGGACGCTGTTGATATAGTATGCTTAAATTTGGTATATAAACCCAGGGTTTAAACAAAAGTAATATATGCTTTAACGCTTATATCCACGAATGTTACTTTCCTCCATGCGGATTCAGAAGCCTGGTAAGGTAGCATGTCTTAAAATAGTAGAAAGGCTTCGCATTTTTTTCATTCAAAAAGCTGAAATCACCGTTCCTAACCCTTCTAAGTATTTCCTTATCGACGTTTTTACGTATCCATTTTAAATAGCTGTTCCTAGCCAGTATGCTGGCTGCCGCTACCGCTGGGAAAACCTCTCCTTTTTCAACAGCTTGAACTTTCAAGCCGGGAAAAGCGTCTTGGATAAGCCTTATTCTCTCCCCACTTCTGCTTGAGTCAAACTTGTCGACAACTATTTGCGAGGGTTTCTCAGCAATCTTTGAAACAACCCTTTCTAAAACTTGACGATGAGCCCTTGCCAGTATGTCGTTCAGGTTTCCATATTCCCGTTTCCTCATAAACATCTGGTTAAGCCTGAAAGGAGCAATTATTAAGACGCTGTATCCGAGTGAAGCCCGTTTAATCTCCCTGGCGAGTATACGGATCCTAGTCTCCGGAATAAGCTTACTGTCCGCGATGCCTATCGACTTAAGATGTGCAGCCTGCCTAGGGGTCAAGGCGGTAGCAGCTACGACAAGAGGGCCGAGGGCCTCGCCCTTCCCCGCCTCGTCGGATCCAACAACCGTGCCTTCCCTCTTGTAATGCTCATACAGAATCTCCTCCAGAATACTCTTGACCTCTTTAAGAGTCTCATCGTAGACAACACTGCCGGAACGGTATATTATGACCGTCTTACCCCTTAATCTTCCTCTTACCGCCTCATGCCTGCTGGTTACCTTGGTCTGCTCGAAACCAGGTGTAACGCTTAGGGACTCTGCGATTTTGCACACTAGGAAACTCGGGACGAACGCCGAAACCTGCCTTACGCGAGGCTTCTCCAACTCTTGAAGTAGACGTTACGCCGAAATATTAACCTTGGCTTTAGAAAGCACTGTGCAAGCTTAGTGCACACTACTCTACCGCCCTGTCCACGTAACAGTTTGAAGACGGATAATGCTTCCCAGTTGAACCTTCTGAAAGAAACACAGGGTTAGCTTAGGCTCCTTATTTTTCCAGCAACAAGCCTGGCAACTGTTTCTTCCAAGGGCTGCGAGCTTAGACGCGCCTCCTCCAAAGCTAGTCTTTCACACTCTTCTACAGCAAGGTTGAAACTGAGTCTTCTCGGCTTAGGGCCCACGATTCTCTGGAAATTCGAACAATATATTTTCTCCAACGTGTGTCTCGGCAGATTTAACCCTTCATCTGTTTCCAGAAAACCCCTGACTAGCTGAACCTTGGCTAAAGCACTTTCAATCCTCTCGCCGCCGAAAATATCGGTGCCGAAAAGAATCCTATCCCCGTATTTTACGAAGAATTCTCGCCAAGCCTCTTTCTCCATCGAGAAATTACGATACATCTCTATTCCTGGAGTTAGGTCGAGATGCGCATTCCTATGTTTCTCCAGGAAGCTTGAAGCCGCCTCCATGTTTGCGGAGAGGAAATAAAAATGCGCGAATACCACTTTTAAACGGGGATGCTTATCCAAGACGGTTTCAACCTCCTTGTAGAACTGTTCTTTCGAAGGATAAGTCTGATCGTAAAACCAGCCTTGAGCCTTAGCCCAAACAGGGACTTTCTCCGGATCCCAGAATTCCTCAGGGTCGGCGACGTGAAAAAGCAATGGAAACCCGGTCTCCTCGAGGCGTGCAAAATAATCCTCGTAGAAAGGATCGTCAAACCTGATTTTCAACAGTTTCCTGTAAACAGGTTTCCCCTCAACCATCTTAACCCCGTCAAACCCGATGCTTAGAAGCCTGTCCACCTGTTCGCGAAGCTGTTGAAGCTGGATTCCTGTGAAAATAAAAGAGTAGTCAAGGCTTCCGAAAGCGTAGAACATTTCTGGGTGCAAAGCCTTTAGAAGCAAAACTTCAGGATTAAAATTAACCCTCTTATCATCTATGATGCTTAAGAGGGATGCTCTGTGGAAACCCGCTTCAGAAACTATTTCAAGAACGTTGTCGACGTCCCGGATGCTCGTTACATGCATGTGACAGTCGATCACCGGTATTTTTGCAAACTCTGTCTCCACAGTGAAAAGCATGTTTGAAACATTATTAAGCGTTACTGTACGCATGTTTCACCCCGTGGAAAAGTCAGTACCCGACGGTTTATCTGCTTAACACTAGTGGGACCTCATGCTGTTGATTAGGCTGAGGTCTCCAGTAAAAGCTGCCTCCAGTATTCCCTTCATATATCTCTCTATGTCTCCTTTTTCAGGGTCTAACGGCACCGGCATGTTAAGAAGCTTCATCCTGAGCTGCGGGTCTTTTGCTGCAAGCATCATCCGTTCCAAATGAAGCCTTGAAGCACCCGCCTCCTCCAGCGTTGCCGGAACCCCAAGGGACCTGTAGAGAGAAAGGAAACCCTTAGCCACAGTTTCAGCCAGCTTCCTGCCGCTGAGAACACTCGGATCCTCAGTTATGAGGCCTGCATCCCTAAGTATTGGAGCAATGGTTGCAAGTTGATCCTGTATCTGGTCGGCAAAGAACACCGTGTAATAAGGATTGAGAATTGCACAGGCCCTGCCGTGCGTCAGGATGTCGACCAGCGAGAAACTGCCGAGATGAGGACCGCTGGTTCCACCTATCATTATAGCGTATCCTCCGAGGTCAGTCCCAAGCCCGAGCGCAATTCTAGCCTTCAAATCGTTACTCTCTACTGCTGGCCTAAGGCTGTTAACTATGAGCCTTATCCCAACCTGAGCGATCTCTTTCACCCTGCTGTAGTATTCTTTACCGGTTGCCCCCATGAATACTTCCCAGATGTGGGAAATGCCGTCGAGAGCACCGTCAACAGTGAGATCTCTTGGCGCACCGAGTGTCAGAAGATAGTCGAAAACAGCTTTTTTCGGAACTATAGCATCGTCGACGATCAGCTTCTTCTGCCCGGCTGCAGGATCAGTTATGTTCGAGTACTTGGTTAAGTGTGAAGCGGAGCCTGAAGCGGTTTGCACTGCAATAATCGGTATGATATCCCTGCCTGTTGCCCTCATCATCCGGGTGACAACGCCTGTGCCGAAATAGGGCTCTATCGTGCAAGCCTTATCCCAGCTGACGCCCAGTATGCGGCTCACTTCAGAAGGAGAGTAGGAGGCTAAGATGCTTGCAGCCTTAACAGCGTCTATGGTGCTGCCTCCTCCCAGCGCAATAATGCTCTTAGGCCTGTATAGTGCAGCATGGTAGGCAATCCTGTAAAGGTCTGCTAGGGGGGAGTTAGGCCTGGAACCCAGGACCACGTCATGCTTAACCCCGTGTTGACCAAGGGAATCGGAAACCCTTGCCAGCGGTTTTCGGATCCAAAGATTAGAGCTTGAAGCCACTATTAGAGCATTATCACCATATTCCTCTGCAAGGCTTCCAACTTTATCCAGCACGTTTTCTCCGAAGAAGTATTGCTTCCCCTTCCATTCGCGTATAAGCTTCTCTGCAGTCCTCATCTCGTCTGTAAACGCGGCCATTCCACCCTGCTCCTTGAATTGACTAATAATGATGCTTAAATACGTTTTGCTGGAGGAGCGTAATCAAAAAACGGAGTCGACACCATGTTTAAAAAGAAGACTGTGAAGACTCTTCAAGAAAGATTGCAAGCTTGTCGAAAGCATCTAGAAACTCCATTCCCCTTGCTGTTAAGACGAATATTCTCGGGTCATCAGTGCTTTTAGCTATCAACCCGTGTGAAGCCAGTTCTCCAACAAGTTTCTTAACCCTGTCGAGAGGCATGTTGGCCCCGTATGATAACCTTGTTATTCCACACCCTTCCCCATGAACCTTCAACGTCCTGAGAATATCCGCGTACAGCTGAAGCCTATGCCTCTTCGCCTTACCCATGTGTCTCTCCCTACCTCTAGGCTCAACTATAAAGATTTAGAGTAGACCCTTAGACGGGAGGCTCAGGAAGCTTCTCCACTTTCCTAGAGTTAATCTGCGTCAAGCGTTCAAGCTCCAGCTTCTCAACATACAGGAGTTCACCGGAAACCCTGCAACCATGTTTCAAATAAGCTTCCCTAGCGTAAACGTTGCGGGCTGAAGAGTTTTCCAAGAGCTCGAGCCGACCGGCGTAAACATCCTCAACACTAGCGTCACGACCTATTTTCACGTACTCGGCGACAACAGGGCCTATGACTCTGCCCTTCCTCCCTATTTCAAAAGTTTTAGACCTGCAACCCCTCCTAGTCTCCACTTTTCCACCAACCTTAACGCCGTCGGCGAAACAGGCATCAGCCTCTAAAGCTCCTCCTGCTTCAACCATGCCGGCTTTCAACTCTCCACCTATCTTCACAACCCCACCTACTTCCAGCCTGTCCTCCACTGAAGCATTCTCATCCACTTTCAGCCTTCCGCCAACCGATACTTTCTTTGCCTTAAAGAAGCCTTTAACCTCGACTGTTCCTCCAACCCTTACTTCGTCAACCTCCATGCTTCCGTCAACATTCAGAACACCGCCGACTGAAACATGCGTCCCCTTTATACCCATCCTAATCCACCACCTTCAGCCTCGCAACCCCTCCCACGTTCAGCCTCTCGAAAACCAGTTTTCCAGCCGATTCAAAAACTCCCCCAACATTTATATCCATTATTATCCCCCCGTTGATCCTCGCTACGCCTCCAACGTCAAGCTTCTCAAGCTCCGTTAAACCCTTAACAGTCAGCGTGCCCCCTACACCAAGCCTACTCCCCTTCACATTCCCCTGAACAGACATTGTTCCGCCAACGCTTATGTTTTCAGCATCCACGTCGCCCCCTGATTCTAAACCTCCCCCGACACTTATACTCCTGCATTTCAAACCATTACCCGCCTTAACCAGTTTCCCCACATCCACGTCTTCGGCTTCAAGCCTTCCACTCACCAGCAGCTCACCATCCTCAAGCCTGACTGATTTCTCCACGATAAGATCACCCTGAACATTAATCTTCCCACCGTTTTCAAGGCTAATACTGTAAGCACGTAGGCTGGAAAGAATATTGCAATCCCTTTCAAACTCCACGTTTCCCTTCACAATGATTGCTTCACCAGTCTTAGCCTTAATGGTTGAATAAGCCCCGACGAAAAGGTCTTCCTCTAAAACATCTATTTCCACGGTTTTCCTCGGCTCAATCCTCATTTTTCCACCCACCGGGTTGAAGGAGTGTCGACAGTATTTAAAAGTGGCTCGCAAAACGTGATTTCGAAAAGTCCTTTCTAAAGGATACGTTACCCCTGCCTTCAACAATCATGACATTGCCAAATCAGGCTTGCCGAGGAAGCTGGTTAAAAATTATGTCCATCCAGCTCGCAACAGGTTTTGAGAAGCCAGTTTTTGAAAACGTTATATACTTATTATGCAGCATATTTCAGGTGAAGCATCGTTGCTAACCAGGAGGGGAATGCTAATATACGCCATGGGGAGACTCGGCTCCTCAACCCTCTTGTCCCTTATAGATCTTGCAACATTCTGGTTCTACTGGGATTTTCTGAAGCTTAGTGGTTTTCTAACCGGCGTAGCATTCGCCATCGGAAAACTCGTCATAGCCTTTTTCGGCTGGTACTTCGGCTACCTGAGCGACATAACTGTGTCAAAAAAATGGGGTAGACGCAGACAGTATGTTCTAGCAGGAAGCCTGCTTCTAGCGTTTTCAACCATCATGATATTCATGCCGAGCTACTTCATACCGGTTACGGATGAAACACTGTTGTTCACGTACGCGACTTTTTTCATCAGCCTTGCGAACATGAGCTACGGGCTTCTAAGCACGCCCTACATGGCGTGGCTCGCGGAAATAGTCGGCCCCGAGGATCGAGTTACAGTCTCAGCATACCAGAACATTTTCAGCATGATGGCGCAAGTCGTCGGAATACCCGTCGGCTTCCTGCTTCCAACACTCCTGAAAACAGGTTCTCCAGCCTTCCTAGGGATACTGCTGGCTCTAGCCGTCTTTGAAATAGTATTGTACATGCCGGCCGTCTTAAAGATAAGGGAGGAGGAGAAACCGATTCCTAAACCCAGTGTTCGGAGAGAGCTCTCCATACTTTGGAGCAACAGGAACTACCGGGCGTGGCTTGCCCTCCAGGGAGCGATGTCTATTCCAACAGCTGTTCTCGCAAGCCTAGTTATAAGCTATTTGCAAAGAGTTCTGGGCCTAGGCGACGTCGAGTATATGTTGGCAGGAGGCCTCATGCTCCTGTTAACCATAGTGCTATTCTTCGTCTGGGCAAGGATAGCTAGGAAAACCGGGAAGAAGAAGCCACTAGTAACGTCCCTCATGATTCTAGTTGTTTTCCTACCTTTAACGCTAGTCTTCGGCCAGCCGGTTCTAAGCCCTGTTCCCAGGCTGGTTCAAGCAGTCCTGTTCGTCACATTCGTCGGAGCAGGGATTTCAGGCTGGTACCTCTTGCCGAACCCTGTTACAGCAGACATGGCGCAGGAAGACGAGTTGTCTAAGAGAGAGGCTCGCGCAGGCAGCTACGTCGGCCTAGTCAGCGTGCCGCTGAACATACTGCAAGCCTTAGCACGCTACGTATCCGGCCTTCTTGCAGACCTGCCGCCAGCCCCTGGACAGGCTTACTCCATGGGGCTGTTGCTATGGGGCCCCGTGTCCTCAGTAACGTTAATACCCTGCCTGCTAATCCTGATAAAGTACGTGGAAACAGACCCGTTAAGAAAATTCGCGAAATAACGTTTCCACCTTCTGTAACGAGTGGAAATTAAGAAATAGCTTCATATTCAAAAATGGAATAGTTAGCATGCTATTTTACCCAAGGTGTTAAACGCGACTGGGGAAAGCTGCCTAGAGGAAGAGTCAGTCACAAGCAATACTTAAATACCACATCCGACATAATTGAAAGATGATTAGACGAAAAGCCCATGTTCTGATCATCATCTTAATACTCCTTACCTGCATTAACCTACTGTCTGTAAACACGCCCGTGCTTGCTGAACCAGGAAGTAAACCCGCCATATATTTTTTAGAGGGAGATTTTATCCAGATTATTGAATACAGTTATTCTGTCAACGCAACCAGAGAAAACAATGGGACAGTAACAATATACATGCGGAACCTTCCAGAGATAAACGAGTACGGGTATTACCAGCAAATACTGTCCGAGCAAATAACCACTAGCCACCCTGAATCCAGTAGAAAACAGTATAGGGAGCCAGATTCTTCTTACGTAGAGCTTTCCTGGATTAACGCACCCTCCACAGTAGTTGCTAGAAGAACCGCGCAGGTGGCGAACAGAGTTAAATACGGCCCCTACCATACGACTGCACCGTTTCCAGTAAACCCCATGCTTTTTTCAGTAGACATATTGCCGTTTCTTAAGCCGGAAGCGTTAATCCAGGCTGATGACCCCGCCATCAGAAGCTTAGCGCAAGAACTAACAGCAGGCTCACTGTGCGAGATGGATGCTGCCGTAAGAATCTTAAACTGGGTGCAGATGAACATACGTTACGGCTGTCCGGCTGGCGTAGCTTTTGGACCTGACGCTGTGAGCACTCTCAAGAATAGAGTCGGTAACTGCGTAAACTTTGCCAACTTGGCTGTGGCCCTGCTTAGAGCAGCAGGAATACCGTCGAGCCCATGCAGCGGTTTCGTCGCCGACAGGCCTGAGTCAGCGGCAGGCCACGCTTGGATAGCGGT
>Ga0272449_1001886_pt1 | contig 20447 bp, 13 predicted proteins | sample YNPCB0241_FD_198679 | JGI IMG/M metagenome (GOLD analysis project Ga0272449, IMG submission 198679) | Hot spring sediment microbial communities from Yellowstone National Park, WY, United States - YNP-CB-024-1 | ecosystem: Environmental > Aquatic > Thermal springs > Hot (42-90C) > Sediment... | reverse complement strand
GCATCAATCCCCGGACCGAGCAGGCGGTCCTGAAGGCGATGGAACTGAACCGGGGGCTGCGCTGGCCAAACGCGGCGGAGATGGCCCGGGCGATGGGGCTCCCGGTGCCGGCCTGGCAGCCGACCCCAAGAGAGATGCCTGTGTCACCTACGGCGGGGATACCGCAGGCTCCGGTCGCCGTGGCAGTCCGCCCGGTTCTTGCTCGCCGCATTCCTGCCTGGACCTGGGTTCTGGGTGGGATGGTGGCTCTCTTTCTGTTCATCGCACTGATTGGCGCCGGGTTGCTTGGTTACGGAGGTGGTGGGAGGAAGATTCCGACTCCGGCGATTGTTGCAACTGCAGTAGCAACATCTTTAACCTCAACATCTACACCGGTGGTTCCCTCCCCGACGCCAACTCCGACCGCCACGCCAACACCGAAGCCAACCGCAACGCCCTACCCGTCCTCAACGCCAACCCCAACGTTGACACCCACCGCGACTTATCGCCCGCGTCCGACGGCCACGCCTACACCGGTGCCATTGCCGACTGAGCCGCCGCCACCGCCCGAGCAGCCGCCACAACCACCGCCCCCTGAGCAGCCGCCACAGCCACCGCCGCCACCGACCCTGGCGCCGCCTTGAGATGTAGGGAACACTTTGGCATCCCCGCTTACGAATTTTCTGCGGAGTCTGTAGAGCAACCAGTTTTTTGCTTTAACTTATTTAAATTCAGGAGGTGTCGCTATGAAAAGTAGAACTGCTATGGCTTTCAGCCTGTTCCTTCTCTTTGGAGGGATTCTATTTCGCACCCTGACCATCGGTCCGATCACAGCCCATGAACCAAGAGAGCAAAACGTGGATATATCCGCAGTCTCTACAAACCCTACAACCGTGCTCTATCAAGGTTACGTTACGTTAGGCAGCGTGGCTTATGAAGGCACCGGCTATTTCAAATTCGCCATTGTCAACGCAGCTGGAAATGCTACTTATTGGTCCAACGACGGCACTTCAAGTGGCGGCAGTCAACCTACCACGGCCGTGCCCATTACGGTAAGCCACGGCTATTTCACTGTACTGCTGGGCGATACGTCTATCCCTGGAATGAGCCAGCCGTTAAATCCCGCAGTCTTTGCTGCGCCAGGACGCTATCTACGTGTCTGGTTCGCCAGTTCTGCCTCTGGGCCTTTCACCCAACTGAGCTTGGTTCCGATTGCTGCAGCGCCATATGCGCTGAATGCCGAAACGCTGGATGGGCTGGACAGTGATGCCTTGCAGAGGCGCGTCAGCAGCGGGTGCGGCAGCGGGAGCGCGATTCGGGTCATCAACGCCGACGGCACGGTCTCCTGCGAAGCGACTGGCACCGGGGACATCACTGCCGTTTATGCCGGCGCCGGCCTGATCGGTGGAGGCACCAGCGGAGACGTGACGCTCAGCGTTGCCTTTGCCGGAACCGGCAGCGCGAGTGCCGTGGCCCGCTCCGACCATAACCACTGGGGAGCCATTTGGAGTGGGAGTGGCATAGGGCTCTCCCTCTATAGTGCAGATGATTCGGCTATCCGTCTGGAAAGTGCCAGCGCGCGCGGTGTGGAAGCCCATAGCAGTAGTAATTGGGCATCCGCCGTATATGGCGAGAATACCAGTAGTGGTGCAGGCGGATACTTCTCCAGCGTGGATGGCTCCGGCGTCTACGGAACCAGCCAGAACCTGGATGGCGTGCGAGGTGTCAGCACAGGCGGGGATATTGCTGACAACGGGGTATACGGAGAAACCAATAGTCCTGATACATGGGAAGCCGGGGTCTATGGTTACAGTAGCAGTGCGGCTGCTGGAGTTCATGGCGATAGTGCCAATGGTTGGGGCGTATATGGCACCAGCCAGAATAAATCTGGCGTATATGGGTTCAGTTCCTATGATACAGGCGGTCGATTTATCAGTGATCCGGGGCCTGGCCATGGCGTATTCGGATGGGCGCGGGATGCTAACAGTTATGGTGTGTACGGCAGTGCCTGGGATGGCGGTGGGGTTTACGGCGAAGCGTGGGCTGGGCATGCTGGCAGTTTCCATCACCATTATGGCGGATATGGCCTCTATGCCGAAAGCCAGTGGGGATATGGGGCATATATCAGTAATACTCTCTATGTGAATGGCGACATGATTGTTACAGGGAGCAAGTCCGGCTATGTAGTGGATATCGCTATCAACGCAGACGAGGTGGCTCTCCAGCCGGGCGATGTGGTTGCAGTCGTCGGGGTCTCTGATCCCATTGTTGGAGAGATTCCGGTCATACAGGTACGCCGCGCCACATCTGCTGTACCTACTGCCGTGGTAGGAGTGGTGGACCAGATGTTTGTCCATAACGGCAAACCGGAGGTTATGTCGCTGGAGTGCATCAAACAGCGGGAGGCGCTTGAACAGGCCTCGTCGCAGCCTGTTGCAACATCTACATCGCAATCAGAAAATGGGCGCGCTTTACCCGGTCCAGCTGGAACACCACCGCCGCCGCGGGATTGCCGGGTGACTGAAAAGTTCATAGCGGGGGTAGAGGGTATCCAGCCCGGCCAATACCTCAGTATCGTAACCCTGGGCGCGTACAAAGCGATCAAGGTGGATGCGTCGTATGGCGCCATTCAACCCGGTGATCTGCTGGTCGCTTCGCCCAACCCCGGCTATGCGATGAAGGCCACCAACCCGCAGCCTGGCACGATCATCGGCAAGGCGCTTGCACTGTGGGTTTCCGGTACAGGGACAATCCCGGTATTTGTCACCCTTCATTAGAGAGGTGGCAGACCAGCATCTCTCTACTGACCGGTTTCCACTCTTATCTGCCAGGTGGATGAGCAATGCGATATTCAGGGAAAGCGAAATGGGTCGGATTGCTGATGTTGCTGGTGGTCGGGGTCGTTCTGGCCCAGGGCGCCCCTGCTATCAGCCGCTGGAACATTGGGGGTGGAGGAGGAGTGGCCAGCGGAGGGAATGTGGTCCTCCATGGCGCGCTGGGCCAGGGGATCGCCGGGCCCAGCAGCGGGGGCAGTGTTGCTCTACAAGCTGGTTTCTGGACAGGAGGACCGGGCGCTTTTATCTATCTGCCCCTGGTACTGCGAGATTACATTGCCTACTTTGAAGGCCCCTGGGAGCAGGAGCCCAACAACAATGCTCTCCAGGCCAACGGCCCGCTGCGCTCCGGCCGGGACTACTACGGCTACCCCAACGACGACAAGGACTACTTCAGCATCTACATGCGCACTGGCGGGACGATCACCATAGACCTGACCAACCACACCGGCCAGGGGGTGCAGTTGCAACTGTTCTACCAAACTCCCGGCAATGTGGTAGAATATGACCTGACCCCGCCCTACCACATCACGTACACCGGTCCGGCTGGCTGGTATTACATCTATATATACACGGCCAATGGCTACAATAGCACCACCCCTTATACTTTACGGGTGACGTATCCTTGAACCAGATGGTTTGGAAGTGTTCCAGCCTGACGGACATTTGACTTCGTCGTCCGGAGGATAGCCTGATGTCTTCAACCTGCCCCTTCTGCGGTCATTCGCTGAGAAATCCTCAGGCTCGCTTCTGCTCTGCGTGCGGGCGGCCGCTGACGCCGCCCGGGCCGGCCCCCGGCGCTCCTCATGGCCCGGCGGCGGAGAGCCCCCGCCTGGTCATCTCCATCCCCGGTCAGTCCCTGGGGGAGGCCCCTCTGAACCGTCCGGCCCTGACCATCGGCCGCCACGCCGATAACGACGTCGTCCTCCCGCTGGACTACGTCTCCGGGCACCACGGCCGGCTGGAACGGCGGGGGACGGTCTGGTTCTACACCGACCTGGGCTCCACCAACGGGACGTTCCACAACGGCCGGCGCGTCGCCCCCCATCAACCGGTCCCCCTTCAGGACGGAGACATCCTGCGCATCGGCGACCCCCAGGGCAATTCCGTGGGGCTGACGTTTCGGGCCGGGGCGGCACCGGCCCCGATGGGAGTGCCCGCTCCCGCTCCGATGGCCGGGGGCACCATCCACATCGGCACGACGGAGGTGGGGGTCAAAACCACCCTGCTCGTCGGCCGCAACCCGCAGGCCGACATCCATCTGCCAGCGCCCACCGTCTCCTGGCAGCATGCCCGCCTGGACCGGACTCCCCAGGGTTTCGTGATCACCGACCTGGGGAGCACCAACGGTACTTTCGTCAACGGCCAGCGCATCACCGGCCCCTGCCTCCTCCGCCCCGGGGATGTGGTCCAGATCGGCCCCTTCCGGCTGGTTCCCGAAACGACGGGGGTCCACCAGTACGCGGCCGCTGGCGGGATGCGCCTGGACGGTGTCCGGCTGACCCGGGAAGTGGGGCGGGGGGCCCGGAAGAAGCGCATTCTGGAGAACGTCAACATCTCCGTGATGCCGCGCGAGTTCGTCGCTCTGGTAGGGGCCAGCGGCGCCGGGAAGACCACCCTGATGATGGCCCTCAACGGCTTCGTCCGCGCCGACCAGGGCCAGGTCCTGGTCAACGGCGACGACCTCTACCAGCACTTTGACCTCTACCGGACCCTCATCGGCTACGTCCCCCAGGACGACATCATCCACAAGGACCTGACGGTCGCCGAGGCGCTCCGGTACGCGGCCCGCCTCCGCCTGCCGCCCGACACCTCCGACCAGGAGATAGAGCAGCGGATAGACCAGGTGCTCCAGGAAGTGGGCATGCTGGCTCAGAAGGACCAGGTCATCTCCAGCCTCAGCGGGGGCCAGCGGAAACGGGTCAACATCGCCGTGGAGTTGCTGGCCGACCCGCGCCTCTTCTTCCTGGACGAGCCGACTTCGGGGCTGGACCCGGGGCTGGAGAAGAAGATGATGCACACCCTGCGCCATCTGGCGGACGGCGGACGGACGGTGGTCCTGGTCACACACGCCACGGCCAACATCGCCCAGTGTGACCATGTCTGCTTTATGGCCCAGGGGCGGATGGTCTTCTTCGGCCCGCCCCAGGAGGCGCTGAAGTTCTTCGGCGTCACCAGCGGCGACTTCGCCGACATCTACGCCCAACTGGATGACCCCAACCCCAAAGCGGCCCGGCAGAAGGCCGCCGATTGGGAACAGCGGTTCAGGGCCTCCCCCTACTACCAGCAGTACATAGCCTCCCGGCAGCAGGCCGTCCCCCAGGTCCAGCAGCAGGCCGCCCGGGCCGCCGCTGGAAAGCGCCCCCGGGTCAATCCGTTCCTGCAGACGTTCATTCTCACCCGGCGCTACCTGAACCTGGTCCTGCGGGATAAACTCCTGCTCACCATCCTGCTGGCGGTGATGCCCCTGATTGCCCTGTTGCTTCTGCTCATCGCGGAGCCCCACTGGCTGGTGGGCAACACGCCCCAAGAAATTGAGCAACATCTGGCCACGGTCACCGCCGGGAAGAGCGTCTCCTACAGCCTGGTGGGCAAAAGCCAGACCCTGCTGATGATGTTGGGCCTGGCGGCCGTGTTACTGGGCCTTTTTGGCTCCGCCTACGAGATTGTGAAAGAGCGCCCCATCTACCTCCGGGAGCGCATGGTCACCCTCCGTCTCGTGCCCTACCTGTTCTCCAAAGTCGCCGTGCTGGGCTCCTTTGCCCTTCTGCAGTGCCTGCTGCTCCTGCTGGCCGTGTCGCTGAAGATTCACCTGCCCCGGGAAGGGGTGATGCTCCCGGCCCCGGTGGAGATGTACATCACCCTGGTCCTGGGGGCCTGGGCGGCCATCCTGCTGGGCCTGATGGTTTCCGCCCTGGTCCCCAACACCAACTCCGTCATCTACGTGGTCCTCCTGCTCCTGTTCTTCCAGATTATCTTCAGCGGGGTGCTCTTTGAGTTGCCCGAAGCCACCCGTCCCTTCTCCAACCTGACGCTCAGCCGTTGGGCGACCGAGGCGCTGGGGGTTTCGGCGAACCTGGAGTACCTAAACTCGCTGGGGAAAACCCGTTTCCTGCCGGAGCCGCGCGAGGTCTCGGTGGAAGTGGAGAAACCGGCCGAGGACTGGGAGCCGGTCACCGTCGTGACCCAGACCCAGCAGATCGCGGTTCCCTGCCCGGGGGGCATCCAGGTCACCGTCCCCATCAGCGTCCCTGAGGTGACCGTCAACGAAATGGTCACCGTGACCGAGACCGTCACCCAGACGGTAGAACCGGAGCCGGTGGACGTCAGCACGGCGTTCACCTTTCAGATTGACTACACCCGGAGTGCGGGGCACCTCTGGAAGGATTGGGGCGTTCTGGTCTTCTGGGGCCTGATTTTTGGGGCGGGGACGCTCCTCGCGCTGAAACAGAAGGACATCGGGTAACGACCTGCCGGGGGGCCTCCGGGCAGGTTCAGAGACGCAACGAAGCGGAGCGCAGGCCGCCAGGCCTGGATGCAGGCGGACAGCCTGCGCTACAACCGATCCGGGGGTGACGTCGGATAAAAACCGTGCGGCGGGTGGCGAGGCCACCCGCCGCACGGTTTATCGCGCCGGATTTCCCGGCCCTACCGGGCCACCTGGACCACAATCACGCTGATGTTATCCTCCCCTCCGGCCCCGTTGGCCGCCTCCACCAGCCGGTCGCAGGCCTCCTGGGGGGAGGTGGACGTCCGCCAGATCTGCCAGATTTGCTCGTCGGGGACCATCCCGCTCAGGCCGTCGCTGCAGAGGAGAAGGGCCTCCCCAGGGGCCAGTTGCTGCTCAAAGGTGTCCACCTCCACCCGGGGCTTATCCCCGATGGTGCGGTAGATGACGTTCCGCTGAGGGTGGGTGGCCGCCTCTTCCCGGGTGATCTGCCCGGTGGCCACCAGCCGCTCCACCAGGGAGTGGTCGGTGGTGACCTGGGTGATGCCGTTGGGGTGCAGATGGTAGGCCCGGCTGTCTCCGACGTTGGCAATGGTGCAGCGGTCCCCGACGACCAGCGCGGCCACCAGCGTGGTGCCCATATCCGTCCCCGCCGCCCGGCGCCGGTCGTAGACGGCCCGGTTGGCCTGCTGGATGGCGGATATGAGCCACTCCTTCGGGTCCGGCAGGGGCTGGCCAGAGGCCACCGGTGCCAGAATCTCCGCACTTCCTCGCTGGGCCAGAGTCCGAATCGCCATCTGACTGGCCACGTCCCCCGCTTCGTGTCCTCCCATCCCGTCCGCGACGGTCACCAGGGCGACCGGCATCCCCTGGGAACGGAAGACCGTCCCCATCTGGAGCACCAGGACGCTGTCTTCGTTCAGGGAGCGCACCTTCCCCACGTCGGTGCGGTACCCCACCATCAGGGTCACGCTGGCCGGGCGCCGCAGGAGGGTCATGCGTTCTTCCAGCATTGCGGCCAGCCGTTCCGCCGGGTAGGCGGCGGGGGACTGGAGAACGGGCAACAGGACGTCCATCTCCGGCGGGACCGGGCCGGGCCGCCGGGGGTCCCAGGCCCGTCCGGTCGCCAGGTAGAACAGGGCGGCGGCCAGACCAGCCACGTTCTGGACGAAGAGGGCGGGGGCCTGGGCCCGTTCCTGTGGCCGGAGCAGGCGGGCCGTCTCCAGGGCCATCCAGCAGGCCGTGCGACCGTCTGTCCCGATCCGGCGCAGGTCCACCTCCGGCAGGACGATTCCCTGACGGTGCAGGAGGCTCAGGGCCTGGGCCAGAGAAATCCCCCACTCCAGCACCTGCACCGCTTCCCGGGGGAGCGGGAGGGAAGCGGCTGGGGTGGGCTGTTGCTCCGGCTCCACCAGGTACGTCCGGGGCGGGCCGTACGGCGCTTCGGAGAAGACCTCCAGGGGCAGGAAGAGGCCGGGATGGCGGACGGATGCCCGGACCAGGGCGATGGGGACCGTGAAGACCTCCTCGCCGACCGCCTCGCGGATTCGGTACCGCAGGAACAGGGGTGGGGATTCGGAAAGGTCGGCGCCGCAGGAAGCGCAGAACCGTTCCTGGAGATCGGAGACCTCTGCCCGACATTGGGGGCAGAGGCGGACCGGCCGGGTGTCCTCCACCAGGTACTCGTTGGCCCGCTCTCCCGTCGCGCGGGTTTCCAGGATCACGTACCGCCCTTCCTTCAGCAGGGCCCCTTCCGGGAGGGGGGCGAAGGCCACCGTCGCGGTCGGCAGCGGGCGGGTGGGCGTATCCGGACCGGCCCCGGCGGGGGGCCGGGCGGGGCCGCCGGCGCGGGGGAGGGGTTTGGTCGGCTGGCGGGTCGGCCCGGTCCGCGGGGCCTCTGCCAGACGGGCCCCACAGCGCTGGCAGAATCGGGCTCCGGGGCGGTTCTCAAAGCCACAGTTCGGGCATTTCATGCGGCACCTCCCGTTCCGGCGTGGAAAATGAAGGTCACCCCGCCAATGTCCAGTCGCCAGCCGTCCTGAAGCATGTTGCGGCCGGTCCGTTTCCCGTTCACGTAAACCCCGTTGGTGGACTGGAGGTCTTCCACGATCCAGCGGTCGCCCTGGCGGTAGAGGCGGGCATGGTGGCGGGAGACGGTCTCCCAGCCCGGCAGGTCCTGGGGGATGACCAGGTCGTTATCCGGCGCCCGCCCGATGGTCACCGCGTCTTTCTGGAGGGGGAAGGGACGGGCCTTTCCGGAAACCCGGGCCTCCAGCCAGGGCGGGGAGGGTCTGGCTGGAGGGAGCGGAGCGGTCGGTTTTTTGGAGGGCCGCCGTCGTCGCCGGAGGAAGATGACCAGCAGGACCAGGATCAACACCAGGGCCAACCCGCATCCTGCCCCGGCCAGGAGGATGATCTGAGGGGATAGCGGGAGGCCGGGGAGGATTCCCCCCGCGCCCGGGGCCTGGGTGGCCGTTGGAGACGGCGTTGCGGTGGGTCTGGCGGTCGCCGTTGGGGATGGCGCCGCAGTGGGCGCCACGGTCGCCGTTGGAGATGGCGCCGCGGTGGGGGAGGGGGATGCCGTCGGGGATGGCGCCGCAGTGGTAGGGATGGTCGTTGTGGGGGACGGTATCGCAGTGGTGGGTTCGGCCGTCGTGGGGAACGGCGTTTCCAGGGGACTCCCGGTGACCATGGGCGAGGGAGTCGGCGTCAGGGCCCGGGTCGGCATCGCGGCGAATGCCCCGCCGATGGCCACGGCGAGGGTCAGTCCGAGCAAGGCGAAACGGAGACGGGTCGGATGCATATCTTCCTCCTGTTACGGGGTGGCGGCGGTAAAGACGCAGCGGACGGAGCCGAAGCCGATGACGTCGCCGGAGCGCAGGACGTAGGGATGGTGGGGAGGGAGCAGCGTCCCGCCCACGAAGGTACCGTTGCGGGAGGGGAGAGGGATCAGGACCCACTGGTTTCCCTGCTTGCGCAGTTGGGCGTGGCGGCGGGATGCGGTCTCCCCACCCGGCTGGACGGAGAGGTCAATATCGGGCTTCTGGGGACTCCGGGGATCGCCCCGTCCGATCAGCAGGTCGGTTTTGCCCAGGGTATCCAGCAGGATGGGCTGGCCGGCGAGGAACTGCAGGGCAGCGGAGCCGTGGATGGGCCGGGCCGAGGCATGGGGGAGTTGGAGGGAGTAGCGGATGAGTTCCAGCGTGTCCCCCATGCGGACGTGGAGGGCTTCCAGGGTGGGATGGTCGGGGAAGGGCCGGCCGTTCTGGCCCAGGCGGTATTCCACCAGCCACCCGGCCTGAGTGGTGGGGACCTGGAGGGCCTGGATCAGGGCCACCGTCAGATGCCGCACCGGGACGTTCTCCGGCACCTCCAGGTCCACCTTGCGGGAGATGGGTTCGGGCAGTTTGAGGGTGATGGCGACGCTCATATCCGGCCTGCCGATTGGAGTTTCCTGAACTCTTCCGGGGTGACCGGCCGCGCGTTGCGGGGGATCACGTAGAGGGTGGATAATTTGTCGCGCGGGATGAACATGACGGGGTGGCCGGGCCAGTTCGCCTGGCTGACCCAGACACCGTCCGGTTGAACTGCCTCTATCACGGCAATGTGGCCATACGTATAGCCAGCCGTGCCCCGGGTGTCAGGATGGCCTTTGTCCCAGACCACGCAGGCACCGGCCTCCAGGCCGGGCACGCGGGTCAGGTCGGTGGTGTTCTGGGGGACCTGGAAGGTCTGTCCATTGAAAATTTTGAGGTACTGGCGGGCGCCCAGGTCATCAGTGGGATACTTACCAACGGCCGGGAGGGGCGGTCCACCCAGGGATGTGGAGCGGTCCTGTGCCCAGTGGATGCACTGTTCATCCCCAGGGAGCCTGCCATGGTCCAATTCTACCCATCTCCGGACATCCGTTGGGGTCAGTGGTCCCATTTTTCGGGCCTGCTCCATCTGGCGGCCCAGTTCGTCCAGTCGGGCCCGCAATTCGTCCCGTTGCTGGAGGAGGCGGGCCTGCTCTTCCCGGAGCGATTGGATTTGCCGGTCGTAATCGGCGATCTGGTCTTCCATCGCGTCGGAACGGGTACGCCAGGGCGCGTCCATCAGGCCGTCGTCAAAGCCCAGGCCGGGCCGTTCGGTGTCCGGCAGGACGCGGTTGGGCCACTGACGGGCCTGCTCCTGGAGGGCATCCCGCCGGGCCTGGAGGTCCCGGATACGGCGCTCCAGATCGGCCAGCGCATCATCGGTCTTGGTGAGACCCTTTTGCACGGCCTGTTGCTCCTGCTCCCATTGCGGGAGGAGGCGCGGAATTTGCAGTTTCAGGGCCAGCCAGTCATGTTCGCTTGGGGGATGGGCACCTGCCGCGCTGGCCAGGATCGCGGTCGGGACGGCGGTGGATACGCCCAGAACCGCACCGGCCCGGACACCGGAGGCCGCCACCGTCCCCTGGTCGGTCCGCTCAAACTCATCGGCGATCCGGCGCAGGTCCTGGATCAGGCCGGTCAGGGTCTCACGCAGACTATCCCGCATGCGCGGGACTTCGGTCTGGAAGCAGTCCAGGTATGCGTTCCAGGCAAGGCCGGCCCACCCGATGGAGAGCCCGCCGACGGTGCGGAGCATATTCTCCAGCAGAGCCTGAATCTCTTCGCTCTGGTGGCTCAGTTGGGATGCCACGGTACGCAGATGGTCGGGATGGATGCGGATTTCCATGTGAGTGACTTCCTTTACAGCATACCGCCGGGCCTGGGGGCAGGCGAACGGGCGTTGCGTGATTCTGACCGGGAAACGATGCCTGCCCGGTAACGCAGGCCGCCAGGCCTGCAGGTCGGCTCCCAGCCTGCACCGCACGCCCTTTGCGTTGACTCACAGATGGATCAGCGTCGCGGTCTCCTGATGGAACGCCTGGACGGTGGCGGGCATCAGGGTGGCGGTGCTCCGCTCCGGGCCGGAAAGGGTGATGAGCCAGAGGCGACGGGGCCCGTGCAGAAGCAGGAAGCCTTCTTCGGAGAACAGATTCCCCCGGGCATCGGATTGGACCCGGAGAACACTCCCCCGGTACTGCGGGTGGGCCAGGTCTTCGGCCAGCAGGGGCCGGACTCCCCCGTTAACGCCTGTCTCCTGAAGCCGCCGGTCTATCTGGGCCGGGTCGCCCAGGTTTTTGACCTCGTTCAGCAGAGAGTAGGGGATGGCGATCGCGGGGGACTGAAACGGTTCGGCCTGCGGCACTCCGAAGAACACCAGTCCGCTCTTGATGACCGTTGCGGCATCGGGGATCTCGTTCAGGCGGTGGGCGATGCCCTGTTCCAGCCGGTGCTCCAGGATGAGGTTCTGGCCGAAGTGGTAGGCCAGGTTGAACTCCGCGTCGGAGGTGGCGCGGCTGTAGCGGATGGAGAAATCCGCCCGGAGGAGCAGACCGACGGCGCGGGCCAGGTCCTCGTTCAGGACGGGCCCTTCGGGTCCCAGCGCCATCCCGCCGCGGGCGATGAGGGAGTGGCCGGCGGCCATGAGGCGGGCGCGGGCTTCCGCCTCACTCATCTCGCCCAGTTGGGTGACCATCAGGCTCCGGCCGGCCTCGGGCTGGCCGAGGAGGCTGAAGGCCAGAGAAAGTTCTTCCGTGGTCAGGACGAATTCGGGCATAGTGGCCTCCTTGTATGGGACACAGATAGGCACGGATAATACGGGACAGAACTTATGCGGTTGGCGGATAAACCTCGGAATTCGCCACGAATTTCACGAATGGGCACGAATTTTTTCTTTTCATTCGGTAATTACCCACCCTGAATCGTTTGCAGATAATGTAGCGTAGGCTTTAGCCTGCGAATACAGGCCTGGCGGCCTGCGCTACAGGGGTATGCCTTCGCCGCGTCTTTGATAGCGCTTGCCCGGGGGCTCCCTGGTAGGTAGTTACGTGCTTGCTCAAAATACAGGACGCGCCACTCCGTTGACGAAGGGGAGCAACACCTGGTCCACCACATAACCTGGGGCGGACATGATCCCCTCTTCAACGCTTCGGGCAACTGGCTGGCCACCCGCAGGGATGTTTTCCACCCATTCTGCTGCTTTGCTGCCCAACCAGCCGCCAATGATGGCTCCGATCTTGCCCCCAATCACCGCGCCGGGAGGGCCAAGGGCACTGCCGATGGTCCCAAAAATTAGCGCGCCCATCCCTGCACCGATGGTGGCCAGACCAATGCCCAGAGCGGATTCCACCAAAGTGGCCAGGAGAACACGGGGGACATCGCCGCCGAATTCGTTCCAGTTTTCCCCGATTTCGCTCAAGATTTCAGCGCCTACGCTCAGCCAGAACGGCCAGTTTTTGGGGGCTCGCAGGATTCCCTTCAGAGCCAGATCCGGAACGCCGGTATATCCGGAAATAGTGGGGGCGTTCAGTACCGCGTGCACGGTGGTGATGGTCTTAAAACCCTTCCAGGCCAGACTGAGAGTGCTGAGAGCAAAGCCTCCCCAGGTAGTGACGATAATGGCTTCATAGGGAAAATCGGACCGGGGAACACGGACCGGACCTCCGGAGGGGAGACCAGGGCGGTGGGAAAAATCCTGGTCTATTTGGGCCTGTGAAAACCCCTGGGCGGCAAAGAGGTCAGTTCGCTCAAACTCCTCAGCCACATGCTGGAGTTTTCGGCCCAGTTCCTCCAGTTGTCCGGCCAGGTTCCGGCCCTCCGGCCCCACCCGACCCAGGAGCGGTTCGGCGCGGGCTCGGCTGCGGCCGTCCCAGGCCCACGTGTCCAGCCCCCCGATGGCCCGGCACAGTTCTTCCTCTATCTCCTGAATGGCCGCACTCTGACGGTTGAAGGTCCGGGCAACTTCCCGGAGACTCTCGGGGTGAACCTGAATGCGCATGTTGTCCTCCTTGAACCCGGATGAACCCTTTTGCCGTCCTGTGGTTCGTTTGACAGGGGACAGGGAATCTGGTATGATAGAAGCGTCCCTGTAAAGTTTCCCTCTATACTTTCAGGAGATAGCCCCATGCCCCTGATTGTTGTCGCTCCGGAGCGTCTGGAGGCCACTGCCCAGACCTTTGATGCCAGAAAGGCGGAAGTGGAGAGTATTCTGAACTCTCTTCAGCAGACGCTGAACGCCCTGGATGGCGAATGGGACGGGGTGGCCCAGACGAAATTCTACACCCGATGGAACGAAACGGTTCCCCAGATGCGTCGCTTCGCGGAACTCCTGGGAGAGATTGCGGCCGAACTGCGCCGGATCGCTCAGGCCTTCCGGGAAGTGGACCAGAACGTCATTTGAGCGGACTTTCCCTCTCCCGGCGGCTTCTCCAGGCGGCCCAGGAGGGGAAAGTTGATTCGTCCCTCTCAATTTTACCTTAAGGAGGTGCACTATGGTAGAAATTCGTGTCTCCCCGGAGCGGCTGCGCAGCGTGGCCAGTCAGTTGGATCATAACCGCCAGGAGGCGGATCAACTCCTGGCGACGATGATCCAGACGGTCAACAACCTCGGCGGCGAGTGGAGCGGTCTGGCGCAGGTGGACTATGCCAACCTCTTCAACGAACGGGTGCCCACGATGCGCACCAACCTCAACGAAGTCCTGGAAAACCTGATCCAGGCCCTCCGCCATATCGCCGACGAGTTTGAGCGGGTGGACCAGCAGGTGATTTAGCACCTCTCTGAATGTAGCGCAGGCGTAACGGTTCAGCCTCACCCCTCCCCCAGCGGCTTCGCCGCTGCCGCCGCAGGCCTCGGCCCGAAGGGCCTTCGGCCCGAGGGCGGCGGGGGTGGGGTGAGGAAGCCTGAATAGTTGCAGTTGTCCTACGTTTTTGTCTCCTCCGGCCATGCCGCCGGGGAGACTCCGGCCTGCTCCCAGCGGTCCCTCAGTTCCGCCACTTTCCGGGCCACCGCCGTCCTGTCTCCCGCGAAGGCGGTCTGGACGATCTCCTCTCGCCCGTGACGGGCCAGAAATCCCCGCCCCGCCACCATCTGGGCCAGGTCCGGCGCCCGGATCCGCACCCCCAGCGGATTCTGGTCTCCGGCCTCCAGCGGCCGGAGGATGAACCCGGACCTCCAATTCCGCACCATCTTGGGCAGGGGGTCGCTGAATCCCACACCCAGGTTGGGCAGCGGCCCGACAATCACGCTATGGAAGTTCACGTCCCGCCCTCGCCGGGCCAGCAGGTCCAGCCCCTTCTGGATTTCCCCCTCCCCGCTCAGCGCGTTGGAGAAATCGTCGTAGTCGTCCCAGATGACAACCACGTGCGGCAGGCGCTCGCCCTGCTGCGGATCGTGGGAAAATATCTCCTCCCGGCGGTGAATTTCTGCGGCGATCCGCCCCATGGCGCCCTTCTGCTGAAATTCCCGATAGGACCGGGCATATTCCAGAACGTGGGGCAGGGTCTCCAGCCCCTGCAGGCTGTTGCGTCGGCCGGAGACCAGGATGAACTGGACTTCCTGAGGGGAACGGGCAGTCGCCAGGGCCAGCACCCAGGCGATCAGGAGATTGGTCTTCCCGCTCTGGGGGGTCCCGGCGATGATGAAATCCGGCCCGTCGTCCACCAGGTCCAGCCAGGTGGGGCGGAGGCGAACGCTCTCCACGCCCACCGGCACCGCCAGCGGGGGACGGGGCCCCCCGGCCGGGAGGCGGGCCAGCAGGTCCTCCAGGGGCAACTGTTCCGGCATCACCCCGACCGGCTCCGGCAGGGGGCCGGTCCAGGCCCGGCGCATCGCCTGGGCCAGGGCGCGCAGTTCCTGGACCTGTTCGTCCTCATCCTGTTTTTCGCCCGGCGATGCGGTCTGGAATTCCAGCGGGGGACGGCCGTACCATCCCCGGCCCGGGGGGATGCCGGCGTCCTTATCTATCTTCGGCCGGAGGCCCAGGATCAGGTTGTACTCGTCGGGGTCCCCCAGCCGCAGGGCCACCCGACGGGCGACGACGCTGGCCATCGCCGGGGGGATGTCGCCCGCCCGGTCGCCGACCAGGACGACGTGGATGTCGTAGTTTCCCCCTTCCCGCACCAGCCGGAGCAGGGCATCGTAGCCCTCGGGGAATTGCTGACGGAAATCGGCCAGGCCGGCGACCACCAGGACGATGGCCGGGGGAACCTGGCCGGGTTTCTGCTCCCGCAGGCGCTCCAGGTTGTCCACGCGGGCCTGGTGGCAGAGTTCCTTGCGCTCCTCCAGTTCATCGCCCAGGCGGACCCACAGACGCCGCAGGCGCTCCTCGTCCATCGGCGTGAAGAATCCCGCCACGTGGGGGAGTTCCTCCAGCGCGCGCAGGGCCTGCCCGCCGAACTCTATCAGGTAGAAGTGGAGTTCATCGGGGGTGTGGGTACGGGCCAGGCTGGTCACCATGGTCCGCAGCCACATCTCTTTGCCCGACCCCGGCGCTCCGACCACGATGAGGTGCCCGTCCTGATCCTCCAGGTCCAGCCGCCAGGGGGCCTGTTGCTGACGGGCGGGGTTATCCAGGAGGCCGATCAGGGCCCCCAGCCAGGGACGGTTGGGCAACGTGGGGGGGCGGGGTGGCGGTGGGGTGCCAGGCGGCGGGCCCAGAGGCTTCCCGCAGGACGGACAGAAACGGACCGACGGCCGGACCGGTTTCTGGCAGTGGGGGCAGAGGGCGAGAACCGGCTGTCCACAGCCGGAGCAGAACTGGGCGCCCGGACGCAGTGGATTCCCGCAGCGGCTGCAGAAACGGGGCGTCCGGAGTGGGGGGACCGCTTCAAACCACCAGCCCTGACCGTTCCATCCCGCGTACCCCTCCCGCTGGAGCAGGTCGGGGAGGGGGATGTGGGCGGGAAGGGGTTCCGGCCAGGGGCTGGGCAGTTTCTTCAACCCCATCCGGGCCGCCGTGGCGGCCAGATGCTGGACGACGACCTCCATATCCGTCTGGCTGCTCCCTTTCTTTTGCTGAGGGAGCAGGTCTTTGGAGTCGTATAACTTCCGTCGCTGACCGGTCGCGGTGATTTCCTGGATGACGATCCGCTCGGTCGGCACGCCGACCAGCGTATCGGTGTCCCCGGCAGTCCGGTAGGTGCCGGCGACCCGGGCGACCTGGAAGAGTTCAAAGACCTCGTTATCTCCCACCTGCAGGTATCCCCGGCCGGGCATCCGGGGGAGATAGGCGGCGTCGGGGCGGTGGAGCATATCCTGGCTCTCGGCGGCGTCCTCCACCCGCAGGCAGATGCGGAAGCGGGAGTTGGCCCAGATTTGCTGGCTGACTTTCCCGCGCGGGCTCTGGGTGGCCAGGATCAGGTGGATGCCCAGCGACCGTCCCACCCGCGCGACCCGCACCAGGCCGTCCATAAACTCCGGATAGTCGGTGACCAGTTCGGCAAACTCGTCCACGATGATCACCACGCGCGGGAGGGGCTCCATCCCCTGTCCCTGTTTCTGCCAGTACAGTTCCTGATATTTGGCGATGTCGCTGACGTTGTACTGGTTAAAGAGGTGCTCCCGCCGCTTGATCTCCGCTTCCAGGGCGACCAGGGCCCGTTCGGCCAGGTTGCCGCTGATGTTGGTGACCAGTCCCAGCGTGTGGGGGAGAGGGGCCAGGGGGGCGAACGCACCGCCTCCCTTGAAGTCCACCAGGATGAAGCCCAGGTCGTAGGGATGGTGGCGCAGGGCCAGGCTGATGACCAGGGTCTGGAGCATTTCGCTTTTGCCGGAGCCGGTGGTCCCGGCGACCAGCCCGTGGGGGCCGTGGCCGGTGTGGCTGAGGTCCAGCACCAGGGGCTGTCCGCCCCGCCGGATGCCCAGGACGGCCTTGAGCAGGTGGTCCGGCGAACGGTTCGTCCAGTCCCGCTGGGCGTTGTGCTGCTGGATGTCCTGGATGCCCAGCACGTCCAGGAGGCGGATGTTGGAGGGAAGGGCGACCGCACTTTCGGGGGAGAACACCCGCAGGGGGGCCAGCGCGCGGGCCAGTTCCTCCGCCGCCCGGCGATCCACCTGGTCCGCCGTTCCGGAGAGGGGAGGGGCGGCGATGCCGACCGTCTGGACCTGAACCGTGCTGGGGAGGGAGACCTCGGCCACAGTGGCGCACCCCTGGGGCAACCGGGCGATGCGGTCGTTCAGGAAGATGGCGGTCCCGTTCAGCCGACGGCCCTCGGAGAGGAGGAGGTGGAGGGCCGGATGGTGGGGGTCGGCCTGCTCGTCCGCCACGACCAGGACCAGCCAGGGCCAGTCCGGCGGCGCGTCGTCCGAGCGGCGGGAGGCGAGCCGATTTCTCCGCTCGTTCAACTCGTCCAGCAGGCGGTTGAGCAGTTCCTGGGCTGAAACGGAGTCGTTGGCCAGGGTGGGGAAACGGGCGCTGCCGTCCAGGATGTGGGCGTGGGGAAGCCATTTGGCCCATTCCCAGTCCGCGGTCCGGCGGGAGGGGTAGACCATCAGCAGGTGCACTTCATCGGGGGCGTGGTGGACGACCAGGCTGGTCAGGAGCGCGCGGGCGACGTTTTCCCGCAGCGGCAACGGACCCGCCAGCCCCAGGGGGCCGGCGCGCAGGTCCACCAGCAGGGGGACGGCGGGCACCCAGGAGTAGGTGGCCTCCAGGTCCAGGACGGGCTGGTAGCGGGGGTCGGGGAGTTCCGGCCGGGGCGCGGAGACCTGGACCGAAGAGGGGAGGGTCCCCACGCCGATGCGCAGGTTCAGGAAGTCCTCGTCGGTCGGGCGGCGCTCCCAGAGGCGGCGGTCCCGGCTCCTCGCCCGGGCCAGCAGGATGTCCGGGCCGGGGTCTTTCTCCGTCCGGATGCGCTGCTGCTGGGCCTGCACCTGCTGGAGGTAATGGGCCTGCTGCTGCAGGGCCTGCTGGTACGCGCGCTCTTTCGCTTCCTGCTCCCGCCGATGTTGCTGACGCTGCGCGCGGGTGCCCAGAATGCCCCCCAGGGCGGAAAAGAGAGACAGGGGAAGCATGAGACAGGGCATGATCAGTTGGTGGGGCTGAGGGTTCTCTGTATGAAAGTAGACTACAGCGAAATAGACACCAGCCGTAAAGAGAGCGCCCGCCAGGGGAAGGAGCGCGGTGTACCAGATGAAGCGCGGGGGCGGGGTCACCTGGGGAGGAGCGGGCAGTTTGACCTCCCCCGAGGGCAACGGCTCCAGAACGCGAGGGGGGCGGTTGAAATCTATTGTCACTCCCATAGCGCGATCAGTTCGTAGACTTCTACCGGTTCCTGAAATCCGGCGACCGGGGCCGGGGGGAGCGGGCGGACCTGCACCCGGTCCCGTACCCGCTGATAGGCCTCCCGGCTGAGCAGAATCTGGCCGGGGGCGGCCATCTCCTCCAGCCGCTTGGCCAGGTTCACGCAGGCGCCGATGGCGGTGTAGTTCAGTTGCTGGGATGTGCCGATGTTGCCCACCACGGCCTCCCCCACCGAGATGCCGATCCCGTATCGGAGCGAAGGGGCGGAGGGGGTGGACTGCTGGTACGCCCGAACGGCCTCCTGAATCCGCAGGGCCGCCCGGATCGCCCGCAGGGGGTGGTCGGGCTGCGGCAGGGGGGCATTGAACACCGCCATCACGGCGTCGCCGATGAATTTATCCAGGGTTCCCTCTTCCGCCAGCACCGCCTCTGCACCGATGGCCAGATACCGGTTGAGGGTCTCCACCAGTTCCTCCGGGCCACACCGCTCGCTGAAGGCCGTGAAGCCCCGCAGGTCGGCGAAGAGGACGGTCACCTCCTGGCGCTGGCCCCCCAGCCGCAGGCGGGTGGAATCCTCCAGCAGCCGCTGGACCACGGCCGGGGAGACGTAGCGCTGGAACGTTTCCCGGATGAACCGCTCCTGGGCTTCCAGGCGGCGCTGTTCGGTCAGGTCTTCCACGACGATGGTCACCCCGCCATCGCCGGAGGTCGGTTCCTCCAGGGGGGAGACGACCAGTCGCAGATACGTCGTCCCCCGCTCCGGCAATTCTACTTCCACCTCCTCCACCAGCAGCGGGCGGCGTCCCCGCTGAAGCCGGTCCACCATCGGCTCCAGGATGGGCCGTAGAGGGGGGAACGCTTCTCTGTAGGGCAGCCCGATGGCCTGCGCAGCGGGGCAACGGAGAATCCGTTCGGCCGACCGGTTGACCAGCGTGATCCGCCCGGCCGGGTCAGCGGTGATGACGCCGCTGGCGATGGAGGCGAACACGCTGTCCATCAGATTTTTGGCCGCCGTCACCCGTTCAAAGAGGCGGGCGTTCTCAATGGCAATCGCCGCCTGGTCGGCGAAGGCCGTCAGCAAGTCCCGCTCCCGGTCGGAGAAGAGGCCGGTTCGGGCCCGATTGTCGGCGTAAATCACTCCGGTAATCCGCCCCCGCACCCGGAGGGGGACGCAGAGGATGGATCGCAGGCTGTAACTGATGATGCTCTCCTGGGCCTGGAAGCGGGGGTCTATCAGGGCGTCGGTGGTCAGGATGGGTTGCCCCTCCCGGGCCACCCGGTAGACGATGCTGCGGCTGATCTGGAACTCGTCCCCCGTGAGGGTTTCCTGGTCTATATGGCGGGCCGCGCGGAATTCCAGGTCCCCCGTCTCCGGGTTCAGCAACATCAGCATCGCCCGTTCGGCGCCGGTGAGGCGGACGATCTGGTCCATCACCTCGTTCAATACCGTATCCAGGTCCAGGGAGGAGTTAATGGCCCGGGCGATGTCCACCAGGGCCTCCATCTGGGCCCGGTCTTCGGCCATCGCGCTCACGTCGTGCTCCAGGGTGTCCAGGGCGCTCTCTATCTCCCGGATGGAGGCCAGCAGACGGCCGGCCAGCAGGGCATCGCCCGCGGTGCGGGCCTGGGCCCAGAGGCGGCGAAGGGCCGCCAGTTCTTCCCGAAGTTGGGCGACGGAGGTCGGAAGGTTCATCGGAATTACCTACCACGAAGGGCACAAAGGACTCACAAAGGACACAAAGGGATAAAATGTCATCCTTCGTGCAAATACCTACCCGGTTGGTTTGCAGACAACGTGGCGCAGGCTGTCAGCCTGCGCACAGGCCTGGCGGCCTGCGCTACGTGTAAATACCTACCCGGTTGGTTTGCAGACAACGTGGCGCAGGCTGTCAGCCTGCGCACAGGCCTGGCGGCCTGCGCTACGTGTAAATACCTACCCGGTTGGTTTGCAGACAACGTGGCGCAGGTTGTCAGCCTGCGCACAGGCCTGGCGGCCTGCGCGGGGCATGCCTTCGCCGCGTCTTTGATAGCGCTTGCCCGGGTGCTCCCTGGCAGGTAGTTACCCCCTGGAACAAAAATACACCGGAATCCGTTT
>Ga0272449_1001885_pt1 | contig 20449 bp, 18 predicted proteins | sample YNPCB0241_FD_198679 | JGI IMG/M metagenome (GOLD analysis project Ga0272449, IMG submission 198679) | Hot spring sediment microbial communities from Yellowstone National Park, WY, United States - YNP-CB-024-1 | ecosystem: Environmental > Aquatic > Thermal springs > Hot (42-90C) > Sediment... | reverse complement strand
CGCGACCTAAGGTCGGTAACCTCCAACACTCGCGAAGACGGGCAAAAACTCCTTGAAGAGGCCGCACAAATCCCAATTCGACCAAGGGTGACCGCCTACCCCTTCCGGGAGGCTAATCGAGCTCTCGGCGACCTCAAAGCGGACAAAATCAGCGGGACAGGCGTGCTAGTCTTCGAGTAGGCCCAGGTCGGCGAGTATGGCGGGAGGGTGCTGCCCCATCCCTGATGGCTGCCAGCCGCGTGGGGTACTTCTCGGCCGCCCGAAATTCCAATTTGAGCATTGCGGCGAAACACCGTTCCTTCATGGCCGGATGGAAAAGTTCGGACGAACACGCGGGGCTAAAACGGTTTGTGGCGGAGCCTAGAGTGGGCGGACGCGGAAGATCTCTCGGCCCACTTGTCACCCTGCCGGAGGTCGGCTGTTTTCAAAAATTTCGGGGGCTTCTTTCCACTGGACGGGTGAACGTCTCAAAATGGCTGAGATTAGAGTTAATGTTACCTTTGACTAGCAACAATGTAATATCCAGGAGATAGGCCGGCCCAAAGGTTGCGTGTACGGAAGAAAGTCAACCGTCTTGCTGCAAGTGTTGCCCCGGCTATTGGAACCGCCCGTGCCTTGGGGAGGGGAAAGCCGTGCTATTTCCCCACCTGTCGCGAGTGTAAGAATGGCGCGCTATCAAAGTGATACAGATCTGAAGAAGAGATCGTGATCTTTTGCCAGAAATGGGCGTAATTTGTTATGGAGAACGCAACTACGTCGGCGAATTGGATTTGAGCAAGAACTGGCACAGGAATTGCTCAAACTTCCAACGCACGGAGTTAGGATCCCCGGGGAGTAAAAGATTTTGTGACGGAGCAGTTTCGGCGACGGTTCAGGGTAAAATCCGAGGTGGCTGGAATCGGTTAGGCGGCGTGTCGATACACACCATCTAGTTTGGGGAGGGCGGAGCCATGAAGCGGACTTTGGTGCTACTGACATTTGGAGTGCTTCTGCTTGTTCTGGGCCAGGTTGTCCAAGGTGCGGAACTTTGGTGGACGACCCAACTGTCTGGGACGCACCGCGATTTGGTGATGGTCGCCAATCCTCCCGGCAAACCGGGGGACCGAGATCGCGATGGGCGTCATGACTGGGATCGGTGGCGAGACCGAGATCGCGGGGGGCCACCTCATCGCCATCCCTGGCCCCATCCGTACCTACGCTACGGATATCGCCCCATCCATCCGCCGGTGGTGATTGTCCCTTACCCGGGCCATCCCCCCGTGATTATGTACCCTGGCCCGGGGTGCGTTTACCCCTATCCGAGGAGCTACATTTACTATCAGGGTAACCGATTCGGAATTGGAATCGCCTTCTAAACGTGGCTTAAGAGTTTGGAGGTGCCCTGAGATCGAACCAACCGGCACAGGCACAGCCGCGAAATTTAAGGTAGGCGAGCAAGGAGAGCCCCGAAAAGATAGACCGCGGCTCTCCGCTTAAGGGAAAGGAGTGGATAGTCTCGAAGAGAGGGTTCAGCTTGAGAAGCCTAATTGGGGATTTACCCGTCAGCTGAGTCCGGGGTGGCTTTCGAACAAGCTTTCTAGATACGAGCACCCTGCCTCAAGCCCACCGCTCCTTACCCCGGGCCTGGGACGGTCCTTCACTGGGCCGTCCCACTTTTTTTGAGTCCGGAAATCTGAACTTCTCGCCTCTGCCCCCGGCCGGGCTCTGGAGGCGTTCACCGGTAGATAAGCTAAACTGCTTAAAACCTCTTCTCCCGCTCGCTGTGCCTCGTTTTGGCTAGCTCGCGAGAAGTTCCTCGTCGACGGGCGGAGTGGAACTCCGGCGAGCATTTCTCTTGGCTCGGCTCTTGGCCGCTCCAGAATAACATTTCGTGTTCGCCCGCCAGGCTCATTCAGGATTCTGGGTTGTTCGCTTCCCGGAATTGGCTTTTTAAACGTTTACCCTGTGAACCGCCAAAATCGGCAAAGCCTTCCCTCGCTTTATGACAGTCTATTCTCAAAGAACACCCTGAATCTTTTCCGACGCTTGTGCCGTTGTTATTATCTAACTGCATTTTTTCGCGAAAGTTGCTTGGGACCCCAATTGTTCCGGGAGGATACTCCCGAGGGTTGATCTAAGGGGAGGTTCATCTCGGCCTTAAGAGAAGGTTAGTATCGCATCAACCGTAAGGGCTTGGCTTGGGGAGCGGGGAGGCTCGAGTAGGACTGAGCTCTCCAGCAAATTCTCATTGGATCCTGATAGCACTTGGAAGTGTCGGAACTTAATTGGCAGAGTAGCTCACCTTAGTTGCTAAGTACCCCAGAGCCTAGGAGTCACAGATGAACACCTTGGGTACCATCGACTGGCTGGTAATCCTTGGTTACTTCGCACTTTTACTCGGAATTGCCTGGTGGGTCATCCTAAAAGGCAAAGAGACCGCCGATGACTATTTTCTGGCCGGGAGAAACCTGGGATGGCTCATTGTGGGGGCATCTATCTTTTCCTCCAACATCGGCTCCGAGCATCTTGTGGGCTTGGCGGGTTCCGGCTGCACGGACGGTGTGGCCATGGCTCACTACGAATTGCATGCGTGGTGTCTTCTTGTTTTAGCCTGGGTGATGATCCCCTTTTACATGAGATCTCAAGTCTTCACGATGCCTGAATTCCTCGAACGGCGTTACAACGCAACTGCAAGGTGGGTGCTTTCTATAATTTCCCTGTTTGCCTATATCCTGACGAAGATTGCGGTTGGAATTTTCGCCGGGGGAATCGTGTTTAGCACTCTTTTGCCCGAAGTTCGTGTTGATTTGGGAGGAGTCGTGCTGGATAGCTTTTGGGTGGGCTCGGTGGTTGTCATTCTCCTCACCGGACTGTACACGGTTCTTGGCGGTTTACGGGCGGTGGCCTACACAGAGGCCATTCAGACGTTCATTCTGATCGTAGGCTCAGCCTTGGTCACCATCTTTGGGTTAATTCGCATAGGGGGATGGGCAGAATTTCGCAGCATTGTTCCCTCCGAAATGTTCAACCTTTGGAAACCTCTTGTACCTGCGGGAATGGAGGGCACATGGGCTCCGGTGAAAGAAGAGACCCGAATCGCCTGGTATTTCAATAACGATTATCCATGGCTTGGGATGCTCTTTTGTGCCCCGATTATCGGACTTTGGTACTGGTGTACGGATCAGTATATCGTGCAGCGAGCATTGGGAGCTCCCAATGAACGCCAAGCACGCCGAGGGTCGATTTTCGCCGCTTATTTAAAGCTCCTGCCTGTCTTCATTTTCATAATCCCGGGAATGATATGCTACGGCTTAGCAGTCTCTGGTAAAGTCCCAGAGCTCTCGCACTTGGTGGATGAAGCAGGGCGGCCAATCCGAGAGCAATGTCAAGCGGCGTTCCCCTTGATGGTGGCTCACGTGTTACCCATCGGTTTTCGTGGAATTGTTGTGGCCGGACTTTTGGCAGCCTTGATGAGCTCGCTGGCAGGCGTGTTTAACGCCAGTTCCACACTTTTCACGATGGACGTCTACCAAAAGTTTCGTCCTAGTGCCAGTCAGCGGCAACTGGTTTGGACCGGAAGAATCGCCACCACAGTCATGGTGTTGATTGGTCTTGCGTGGATCCCTGTGATCCAAAACGCCCGCGGGTTGTATGATTACCTTCAGTCGGTCCAAGCCTATCTTGCTCCACCGATTTTCGTAGTATTCTTTTTCGGGGTTTTCATGAAGCGGCTGAATGGTGCCGGCTGCCTCGCCGCCCTGCTTGTCGGTTTTGCTCTTGGGGTATTCCGCTTGGCAGTCGACACTCCTGTGAGCTTAAAACTCCCCGGGTTTGAGAACGGATATACACCAGGCAGCTTCTTGTGGATCGTCAATAACATCTACTTCCAGTATTACAGCCTCTTGGTGTTCCTTGTTTCCCTTGCGGTGATGATCATCGTAAGCTACTTGACACCGGCTCCGCAGCCGGAACGGATTATCGGCCTGACATATGCAACGATAACCGAGGAACAACGACGGGCAAGTCGTGAAAGTTGGAATGCCGCCGACGTGGTCGCTTCTCTCATCGTGATCCTGGTAATTGTGGCGGCCTACCTCTACTTCACCGGTTAATTATGGGATTGGCCGACAAGGATGACCTCCCTAGGCCGGGGGCTGAACTTTGCAGAGAAGCAAACCTCGGCATACACTACCCGTGATGCACGGAGCTTAAGCTAACACGTTTTCGTCATCCATTGCTTGTAAAATCTACCGTTTGGTGCGAGATTAGAAATCTGCCGCAACTTGCACTTACAATAAGGAGATCGGGAGGGAGTCTCCTTTTAAAGCTCCCTCGATACTAACGATGATACCCCTCCGGAGTTTTTCGAAAAAGTGTTTGGCCAACAATGCGGGGGGAATCCTCGGACCGACAAAGGCCTGGGAGCAGAAGATCCTGGTGGTGGGACTGGAATGAAATCGGCAGAACTGCTGGGAAATTCCTCGAGGACAGCGGGAGAGGGGCTCTTTCGAATTGTGACTTCCCGGGAGGTGGTTTAAATCAAACCGACGCGTTTTCCAGGAGGAGTTCAGCCATGACCGGTCCACATGTGGGGACAATGACAGTGGTGGCCGTAATCCTGAGCAGTCTTTTAGGGTTCTTTCAAGCGGTGGAGGCTGCCGGAGAAAGGCCGAATATTATTTTTGTGTTTGCCGACGACCACGCTACCCACGCCATTAGTGCGTATGGTTCACGGATCAACCAAACTCCCAACATCGATCGGCTTGCTCGGGAAGGGATGCTCTTTCGGAACTGTTTTGTTACCAACTCCATTTGTGCTCCAAGTCGTGCGGTGATTCTTACGGGAAAACATTCGCACCTCAACGGCGTGCTGACAAATGGTCATCCTTTCGACGTCAACCAGCAAACGTTTGTTCACATCTTGCGAAAAGCTGGCTATCAGACAGCAATCATTGGCAAATGGCACCTCCAAAACGACCCAATTATGTTCGACTATTGGCGGGTGCTCATTGGTCAAGGACCATATTACAACCCGCGGTTTCGGACCCCCCAAGGCATCATTACCATCGAAGGGTACACCACGGATGTCATCACAGACTTAGTTCTCCAGTGGTTGGAAAAGGAGCGGGACAAGAACCGTCCTTTCTTTCTCGCGTACCACCACAAGGCTCCCCATCGGGAATGGTTACCGGGACCGAGACAGCTGAGCTTGTTCCGGGATGAAATGATCCCTGAGCCCACGACTTTGTTTGACGACTACAAAGGTCGAACCTCCGCCGCCACCAAAACCACGATGACAATCGCCAACCATATGACGGAGTTAGACATGAAGTTTAAGCTCCCGGGCAATTTGACCCCTGCTCAGCGGGAAATGATCGAAGAGGCTTACCGGGCAGAGAACGAAGCATTTCAAGCGGCTAACTTGCAGGGAGAGGCTTTAGTCCGATGGCGTTACCAACGATACATCAAGGACTACCTCCGCTGCGTGGCGGCGATTGACGAAAACTTGGGACGGCTTCTGGACTATCTTGACCGAACCGGACTGGCCCACAACACCGTGGTGATCTATAGCTCCGATCAAGGGTTCTTCCTGGGGGACCATGGTTGGTACGACAAAAGGTGGATGTACGAAGAGTCTTCTCGCATGCCTTTGATAGTTCGTTGGCCTGGGGTGGTTAAACCAGGGAGCGTCAACTGGGACCTCGTTCAAAACCTGGATTTTGCTCCGACCTTTTTGGAAATTGCCGGGGTCGAAGTTCCCCCGGACATGCAGGGACGAAGTTTGGTGCCGCTTCTCCGCGGAGAAACTCCAGCGGATTGGCGACAGTCTATCTATTATCGCTACTACGAGTATCCGGCTGTGCATGATGTCCAACGCCATGAAGGTGTACGAACCCATAGGTACAAGTTGATACACTATTACCTGATTGATGAGTGGGAGTTGTTCGATCTGGAGAAAGATCCCGACGAGCTTCGGAGCGTTTACGATGATCCTGCTTATGCAGAAACGAGAGAGGCCCTGAAAGCGGAACTAGCTCGCTTAAGGAGCTTCTATGGAGTCGATAAAGCTCCGGAACCTCCGGTTCCTTCACAGCGGTAGGCGGACTCGGAAACGGGGAGTTTGAAACCGGCTTGGCAGAGAGGAGTTCCAAAAAGGGTCTTCCCTGAGCGGTTTCCTTTCTCAGAAGCAAGGTACCCTTGTTAATTTGCTGGTAGGGGAAGCCGGCGGCGGTTTGTAGCTCGGGCTACCCTCTTTCCGAGTCGCAAGTTGAAAGACAAAAACAAAAATGGAAACTGGGCCGGTTGACGTCGCGGGTATCGCTCGCCGCATTATTGCCAATGTGGAAAGGGTTATCGTTGGTAAGCGGCGACAAATTATCCTCTCCGTTGCTTGTTGGTTGTGCGAGGGCCACATCCTGCTTGAAGATGTCCCGGGTGTAGCCAAAACGATGTTAGCCCGGGCTTTGGCCCAAAGCTTGGGTTGCAGCTTCAAACGCATCCAATGTACCCCCGATTTGCTTCCCACAGATATCACCGGGGTATCAGTGTTCAACCCGAAGACCACCGAATTTGAATTTCGTCCGGGCCCTCTTTTCACACAAGTTCTCCTCGTGGACGAAATCAATCGGGCAACCCCACGGACTCAGTCTGCCCTTTTGGAAGCGATGGCTGAGGGACGGGTCACCGCAGATGGGATTACCTACCCATTGAAAAAACCGTTCTTGGTGATCGCCACACAGAACCCGATTGATCACGAGGGAACTTTTCCTCTTCCGGAAGCTCAGCTGGATCGATTCCTGATGCGATTTAGCCTCGGCTATCCGTCGCTGGAAGAGGAGTTACGAATGCTGGAACTCCAAGAGCGGTCGCACCCGATTGAGGAAGTCGGCCCGGTCGTTTCTCCTGAAGAACTTGTGGCGGCCCAAAAGGTGGTGCGAACCGTTTACGTCGACGAAAAGGTGCGACGATACATAGCCGAAATCGTCCACGCCACCCGCCAGCATGAAGAGCTAAGTCTTGGGGCAAGTCCCAGGGGGACCCTTGCCCTCTTCCGAGTTTCTCAGGCGGTGGCCGCTATTGCGGGCCGACAATTCGTGCTTCCCGATGATGTCAAACGCGTTGCAGCACCGGTGCTTAATCACAGACTTATCGTTCGCCCGGAAAGCAGATTACGGAAACGCTCGGCCACGGCAATTCTCGAGGAAATCCTCGCTCAAGTGCCTGTGCCCGTGCTGGGTCCGCCCTCCGCGCGGTGAAACTGCTTCCAGGCTTTGCCGATGGTGGCGGGAGCTTTGCCTCTGCTTTTTTCTGGCCTGCCCGTCGCTAATCCAACACATCCGCTTTCAGAGCAGCCCCTTTTCGGCACGGAGGCGACCGAGCCTGGCGGCACTCGAATGCCTGGTCCGATTGTACGGTGGTCGAGGCGGTGGTTCCGCTGTAGTGCGATCGTCGAGGCCATCCTTCCGGGCTATGGCGATTGAGGCAATTCCTTCGCTCGCGGTCCTCCCTGAGACGGGCCTCCACCAAGTGACCGGACACTTTTTTTGCCATTTCTGGGAGAAAATCCGAACTGGCCAGGTTCTGTGCTCGTGCCATAGGCAGACGTTCGAGGTTTTCGCCTCGGAGACACCGCAAAAATAAGCTAAGCTTCCTATTGAACGCGACAAGTGAACTTCCATTGGGAGCTGGGGGGGCTTTCGCCAGGGGAAATCCAGCCTGTTTTCGGATCTGAGTTCCGGCGGGCTGGGGCGGCTCGGGGTCCCATGTGGAACCCTGCCTTTCAGAAACACCATAAGAAGCGAGGTATTTATGAGTTAGTTTCTCTACATGTTCCTGTTTACCGAAAGCTCAAACCCGGATTTAAAGTTGAACATACCAGGGGCGGAAGACCTATGGCACCTGGGAAACGCGTTTAAGGAGCTTTTCAAGCACAGAGCGAGTGATTCTCGCTGACTCTCGTCGGTCCACGGAAGGCGACCCATCCTCCGGAGGAGATCCAGTTGTACTACCCTCGGAATGGAGGGATTCCCTTTGAAAGTTGGAGGGATTGGCACGCCTACAGCAATTACCGGACCGAAGATTGTTCCAGGCAAGAAACCGGCTGCGGATTTTGGCACGGCCCAGCCCAGGTGTAGCTAAGGAATCGGTCTCCCGATGAGTTTCCCCCTTGGTGCCGCGGGGAGGAATGTCGGCTTAAATGTCCGGCCCTCCCACGAGAGAGGTGCGGTGGTGGGGGTGATTAAAGACCCTTGCTTCGGTTAAACCATCATTTTTCGTTAGTGGCCAAACGGAGAATGTCGAAACCTCGATCGAGGCCGCTAAGTTTTCTATGCCGATAACGTATGCCTGTATTTTCCTAGCTGGTCGTGGTGGAACATGACCGTATCCGACCCGCGTGAGGGAGCATGCGAGCATGGCAGCAGTTAAGGAAACTCAACCGGGCACTACCACTTCTGCTGCAAACCAGGGCTCAGGAACCGCCCCAATCGGAGGGGCAGGCGGCTTTGCCCATCCCCTTGGGCTTATCGGGTTTCTGACCGCTGTGGTGGGGCTTGAGTTTGGAGCTGTTTGGTTTCTCCTGTCCCGCCACTCCCCGGGTGACGTGGCGTTGGCTCCCGAAATTACCCCGGCCGTCGGAAAGAGCCTGGCTCCTCCCGAGGTCATTGGAACAACAATTGCTCCCGACGGGGCCGAGCCCACCTCAGGCGGGGTAGAGGTGGATTTGGGCGAATTTACCGTGAGCTTCCACCGCCTTTCTACTGGCACCACCTTGCGGCTAGATTTCCATCTTTACGGAATTGTGGATCAAAGGCTGGAAGAAAAGTTCAAAGAAATTTGGCCTAAACATGTGAATCGATTTCGAGAAACCGTGATTACCACAGTCCGGGCTGCTCAACCCGCCGAACTGGCTGATCCAACTTTGGCCTTGATTAAACGGCAGATTTTGGAGAAAAGTAACCGGTTGTTTGGCGGAGAATTTCTCCAGGGACTTGTCGTGAGTGACTTCTCCTTGGTGGAGCAATAGAGAAGGATCATCTCCAGACTGAGTTTGTATGCCCGTAGGTAGGGGGGTTTTTTGTCCTATTCGGCCGTAATTCAGCTGTAAAGCCGTCGAAAAAAGATGGTCCTTGGGGTGGCCGCCTGAAGGGGCCCTGGGCCTTACTCGGCCGAGGCGAGGCCCTGAGTAATCTACAGGGGTCACCCACGGTCAAGGACTCCGGAAAACCGGGGAGATCATCCGGGCAGGTGACCTCAAATTTCCAACCTTGCCCTTTTTACCAGGATCGAGAGTAAAGCGAGATGCTATGTGATGCACCGCGTCCTGGACTAGCGTGGTGGCCCAACTTGAATCCTTCTTGCTACTTGCGGGAGCAGCGGGGTTTTGGAGAACACCAGTTGGACCCACCGTAGCCCACGGGCCAACCCTTACTCATCGCTGGATGGATTTAGCTCAACCCCCGGAGATAACTCCATCAGGGGATGAAAGGTCGGGACAACCTCGTGATGAGCCGTACTTGTCCACAGCTTGAAGACCCATAGATTAAAAAAAGGCACGGATGCCTATGAGTGAAGGCGAACAACTTCTGCGTCAGGAAGACCTTGACGCCCTTTTTCAGTCAGCGGCTACCCCCAGCGGGACTAGACCGGAGACCTCTTCTAATCCTTCGGCAATTGACGATCCGGGTTTGACTGTTGGTGCTATCGGGGCAGGAGGATTTGTAAAATCCCCCACCACCCCTGGTCCAGGAGGGAATCCCCCCTTCCCAGCCATTTCCGACGCCGAGGATGCAGGCCGGCTACTTCGGCAGGCAGAGATTGACAAACTCTTGGAGCAAGCAGGTCTTTCCCGGCCGAAGAAATCTCCGGCGGTTCAAAGAGGTTCGCCCCCTCCCGCCTCTGAAGATTCCATCTCCGCCAGAGACATCGAATATCTTCTCGAGCAGGCTGAGCAAGCCCTCCGCTCGGTTGAGGAGCCTGCTTCCGGCAGCGAACTTCCACCGGGCGTGAAGCCCTTCGAATTCGAACAATTCGGCCCGACCCCTTCCTCGGTGGAAGCAGCAAGTCTTGATCTGATCAGCGAGGTGGAATTGGAGGTCCGAATCGAACTGGGCCAAGCAAGAATGTACCTCGAGGATGTTCTTAAATTGCGAAAGGGGTCAGTGGTGACTCTTGACAAACTCGCCGGCGACCCGGTGGACATCTACGTCAATGGACGTTTGATAGCCAGAGGCGAAGTTCTGGTACTTAACGACAACTTCTGTGTTCGGGTCATCGAACTCGTTGCCCCTAAATGAATCCTGGGGTTTTGCGGGGAGAAAATGTCTCCTCTCAATCCAGGACAGCGGGAGAGAGTCCTTAAGTGATATTGACTCTGCGTTCTATGAAGAGCTGCGATTTGGCCTTCATTTCCAACACAGTAATTCTTGTGGGCATCTCCGTGGGATGCCTATTTGCGGTGAACGGCATAGGGGAAGAAATCGGTACTGTTCGGTCCAGGGGTGAACCGCCGCAACCAGGTGCCTTCCTTGGTTCAAGTTTTTGTGATGTGCAACCCTCAGAAGTGTTGCCATTTTCTCAAGTAGTGATGTCTCCTCGAGTTGCTCGGCCCAAGCTTCTTGATATTCAATACGAGGTTCCTTCCCTTTTCCCGATGAGCAACTCCTACGAATCAACCGCTGGGGCGGAGGCCCGAGGAAGCGAGTCGGCCAGTCCGCGAACTCTACTCACAAATCCGACGTCCTTTAGCACCTCGAGAGGTGGGGTACACTTCCGAACACTTTCGGAAAATTCTCCTGGTCAAAACAGAGATCTGGGACCACTCCCGGCGAGTTATCAGGCGGAAGGAACCACCGATGAAGCCACAGGCCGCCCAGGAACCAGCCACGCGACGGCTAGGGAACCACGAGGGGAGGTTTGGGCTGTTTACGTAATGCCGGCCGAAAATGAGCTAGCCCGCGAATCGGTTCCGAAGAACCTCGAGGAGCACCCGGCCGACATCTGTAGCGAAACGGTCCGATCTAGCCCTCACCCGGGAAATGTGTCCCCGAATTCGGACGTGGGATCGCCAAACTTCAGCTTTAGCTTTGCAAGTGGGAACTCTCCTTCTGAGAGCAAGTCTGTGGATGCGGCGGAGGTACGCCCGGCCTCCGCGGAAACCTCTTCCTCCGGACCAATTGGGGAGAGGGAGGGAGAATTGCACTCGGACGCAAAGCCGGTTCCGACATCCCCGACAGAAAAAGAGCGAGATCCAATTCCCCTGCGATCAGCGGAGCGTTCTTCCGGGGCTACCGAGGGTCATTCACCCCATGGACAACGTGCCCCGGCCAGCCCGCGACATTCCTCTCCCCTTTCCGGCTCGGCGGCAATTGTCGTGATGGGATTGGTTTTGTTTTCTCTTGCCTTTATAGGATGGCTGGCAGGACGAGGAAGAAGGCTCCCCTTGGGAATTCTTTCTGCGGAAGTATTCGAGACATTAGGTCGAGCTTCGATCACCCCCCGATTCTCCGTGCAACTTATTCGCTGCGGAGACCGGCTTCTTCTTGTCGGCATCACTCCCGATGCGATTAATACTCTTTCGGAAATTACTGACCCCGAGGAAGTAACCCGGTTGGTGGCTTTGTGTCGCGGTACAAGTCCCAAGGGAATCTCCGAAAGTTTTCGACAGATCTTCGAGCAAATGACGCGGAGTAAGAATTTGGCACCTAGCGGTTCAGTTTAACGCTCGACCAATGAAGTTCTTCCCTTGGTTTGGCAGCAACTGCAAGGAGTAATACCTACAAATCGCAACGATCTCTTTTCCAAAACCCATTCGCATTGTACCCGGGAAACCAATCGGAAAGTCTGGACAATTCAATCCTTAAAACCTCCAGCTCGGATTTGGGGGTAATTTCCTGTCATGTTCTGCGACCTTTTGGTGCGGTCAGAAAGCGATCAGTAGCTGACACGAGTTATTCAGAAGTTCGAATTCATCAGACTGGTAGTTGAACACTTTCCGGAACCACTGAGAAGCACCAGCCTCGACGAGTATTCGGTAGGAATTTTCGAACACGAAATTACTCCAAAAAAGACGTAACGTCAGCTCGGTCCGAAAAACGTGTTGTGGGCCACCGCTTGTTAAAAGGCAAATTGCAGCTTTGCCCTGAAAAACGGAAAGTCTGATAAAAAAGCGAGCCCTTTCTTTACTTAAACATATCAGTTAGGTTGGAGGAGGTTTGTTAACCCGGGCTGTTCTCTGGCCAAGCTGAGTCCAATATCCGCCTTAGTTGTCTTTAGGGGTGGAATCCATGGACGGTAACAACCATCGGGCTCTTTTCCACCAACTGCAGAGGGCTTTTCTCATAGTTTTGCCGCTCTTGGCGGTGGCCGGCCCGGTGTATGCTCAGGAAGCTTTCAACACACCTCAAAATCTTGAGCTCACCCGTCCGCCGCAGGATCTGTTAGGCTCCTGGGTTCGGCCGGAAGGACTAGCTGCCTCACTTCAAATCCTAATGGCCCTTACGATTCTCACTCTTCTACCAGCTATTATTTTGATGACAACCAGTTTCGTGCGGGTGCTCGTGGTACTCGCGATTCTCAGACAAGCCGTAGGAACTCATCAACTTCCACCGTCTCAAGTGATCACGGCTTTGGCGTTTTTTGTGACAGTAGCGGTTATGACTCCCGTATGGCACGAAACTTACCGGGAAGCAATCCGGCCTTATACAGAGCGAAAAATTACCCTCGAGAAGGCATGGGAGAACGGTACAGCTCCGATACGACGATTCATGAGTCTTCAAATTGAGCGCGCGGGGAACGCCGAGGACGTATGGCTTTTTCTCAGGTACGTCAACCCAGACATCTCACCGACCACTTACGACGAGGTTCCGCTCCAAGCCCTCATCCCTGCGTTTATGCTTAGCGAGCTAAAGACTGCATTTCTTATTGGCTTCCAAATTTACGTACCGTTCCTCATTATTGATATGGTAACGGCCGCGGTGCTCTTGTCGCTGGGAATGTTCATGGTGCCTCCCGCAATGCTTTCGTTACCGTTCAAACTCGCGTTATTTGTCCTTTTGGACGGCTGGCACCTTGTGGTGGGAATGCTCCTGGAAAGTTTTGCCCCCTTTGCCTAGGGGCACTACAAAAAGATAGGCAGGAACCGTTGGCCAGGTCGTGCAGTCCCACATATAGTAAAAGCGACGGCGAGTTTTGCTTTGCATCTTTACGGGTGAGAAGGACATAAAAGGATTTTCGGGAATCGACTCATTCAGAGCAAACTCGTTTATGACTACAGTGAAGACTTAGTGGAAGGGAGCACGGCTTTTCTCATGGACGTACCCCATGTGGTGGATTTAACTAGGGAAGCTCTCTGGATTTCGTTTTTGGTCGCGGCCCCGATTTTGGGGACAGGGATCTTGGTAGGACTTGTCGTCAGCCTACTCCAGGCCCTCACACAGATCCAGGATCAGGCGATTGCCTTCGTGCCAAAACTTTTGGCGGTGGGGCTTGCATTTGCTGCTACTCTTCCCTGGCTTCTTAGCATTCTCATGGAGTATTCGGAGCGGCTTCTCGGGAATTTCCCGGCTGTGTAGTGATCCCTCAGGTTTTACAACCCTTGCTGCAAGCAAATTTCGTTGGAATGTGTTTGGATTGGAAAAGATACCATTTCTTAACAAGGCTATGTGGCCTAGTATCCTCTCATGGAGTGGCTTAAGCTTCTGCCTGCGGATCGGCTTTGGATTTTCGCCCTGGTGCTTGCCCGGGTTTGTGGTCTGATGACCTCTGCTCCTATTTTTTCCTCGGTGCATGTTCCCGTGCGATTCCGAGTACTCATGGGGATCGCTTTGGCGGGCCTGATCTTTCCCACCCAGTGGAACGCCGCAATTCCTGAGACGGAACATCTTGCAGCTCTTGTCGTTCTTATCGGCACAGAATGGTTCATCGGACTTGCTTTGGGATTGGCTGTTGCGATTGTCTTCGCCGGCATTCAAATGGCAGGGGAAGTAATGAGCCGGACGGGAGGGTTAATGCTTGCTGATCTTTTTGATCCCCAAACGGGACATGAAAACACAATTCTGTCCCAATTCCTCGGGGTCATTGCCTCTACACTTTTTTTCGTGACTGGCACGCACCGGCTGCTCGTCGATACCCTCCTCCGAACATTTTCCGAGTTGCCCTTAGGATCTACCTGTATACAAACAGATTTTCACACCACCTTTGTTACCCTTGTGACGCAAAGTTTTATTTTTGCTGTCCGTGTGGCCGCCCCGACGGTGGTAATCCTCCTAGCTGCAACCTTAATCTTAGGGTTCGCAGCTCGCACTTTACCCCAGCTGAATATCCTGGCGGTTGGGTTGGGTATCAACGTCATCATACTCATCGCAGGCCTTATGCTTACGATGGCGGGGATTGCGTGGGTCTTCTGTGAGGAACTCGATGTCTGGCCTGAGGTGATGCTAGAGGCCTTCGCGCGCAATTCTCCCCTCCCCTGAAGGAGTTCAGGCAAGCTGAACTTTTTGCGGCAAAACATGCTGTCGGCTATGCACCAGGGCTTTCATCGTCCGCTAGGGTTTGATAGTACTCAACAACGGTTGATTAGATACCTGCCGCGTGTGGTGTCTTGGTCCCGAACTCGAATATCGAAAAGTCTGTCGAGAAAACTATAGGCAGCCTTAGAGATAGATTTTGACCGACTGGTTCCGACTGAATGGACTGGCCAATGTGAGTTTGGCGAGAGATTTTTCCGTGGTAGATACTGCCAACACATAGCGGTACGGGGTTCTTGCGGGGACTTACCATTGGATTATCTCTCCCCGGCCGGAGAAATAGCAACCCTGCTTTACTGATAATAGCAATGTTCAATTGATTCCGCTCGTCGCAGGTCTTTTAGCCGGGATAAAATCCCGGGGTGAGACGTTGCGACGAGTTCTAGGTGCTTAGCAGCAAATCCCGTAAAAATCGATGCCGGAGCAATTCGGGGAAAAATCGCAGGAACCTACACCACATCGTCGTCAAAAAGCTCGTGAAGAAGGTCACGTCGCAAGAAGTCACGAGCTTACGTCGGCAGTTATTCTCGTCGGAGCCCTGCTTTCGACGGCAGTTCTCGGAGCACCGCTCTATGCCTGGCTTTTAGAGCTGACAATCACATACCTGAGAGAGCCAGTTCTATTTCGAGCTGATATTGGTACCTTTGTGGAGCTTGGGCGACGGCTCTTACTGGAGTTCTTCCGAGCTCTCCTGCCCATTTTTGTATTTGCCATTGGCGTTGGTGTTGCGAGTGACATTGCTCAAATGGGACTTCTCTTTGTCCCCCATCGAGTGGCGTTTCAGCTCTCGCGGATTGACCCGTTTCAAGGCCTTCGCCGGATTTATTCGTGGGCGGGCGTAATTCGGTTGGTGAACGGCATTGTCAAAGTGATTGTGGTGCTATGCTTGGCAACAGCTATTGTTTGGACAGAATATCAGACTCTTGTTGGCCTCTGTGTCTTAGATCTGCCGGAACTTCTTCGCTATGCCGCTGAGTTTCTGTATCGGCTGAGCGTTTACGTTGCCCTGGCTATTCTCGTGCTAGGGGTAGCTGACTACGGCTTGCAACGTTGGCGGTATGAGTTAGACCTGCGGATGACCCCACAGGAGGTCCGGGAAGAGCTGAAACATTTTGAAGGCGATCCCCAGATCCTGGCTCGGCGGCGTGCCGTACAACGCCAACTAGTACTTCACCGACTTTCTGCGGCAGTTCCTAAGGCCGATGTCGTAATCACCAACCCCACCGAATATGCGGTAGCCCTGAAGTATGATCCAGAGACCATGATTGCCCCCATAGTAGTGGCCAAAGGAGCAGGATTACTGGCCGAGAGGATCCGAAATCTAGCGCGCCAACACGGAATTCCTATAGTGGAGCGAAAAGAGCTGGCCCAGGCTCTATATCGCGAAGTTGAAATCAACCGACCAATTCCGCGGGACAAATACGCGGCAGTCGCGGAAGTGCTTGCGTACGTATACCAACTGAAGGGGAAGACCCTTCCTCGCACGGCCGCATAAAGATTCCGGGCTATTCACCGGGACCTCTCGCACCACCAGCCATACCGAATTCGGAAAAAGAAAACATGCTTCCCCACCGGTGAACGCTGATCGCGGTTCGTTATGCTTTGAGGGTGGCTCAGTATTCGAAGAGGTGAAGCCGTCTTGCTAGGTGTCCGGAGCGATTGTCGGATAGCCATAACGGATGGCGAACCACCCCCAAGCATCGTGCACTTTTTTTCGAATTTCTGGGGCCAAATCGAACTGATTGGGCTTGTAATCCTTTCGGGATTCAAGAAATTTCTCTACCGCAGGCCTAGCAGGATCGAAAGGCCCCAGCTGCAATTCCTGATAAATCCGCTCCAATTCGGCGAGAGGATCTGCCACCAAATTCTCGAAGCGAACCTCCGCCAACTGGTGAGGACGGAGGAGGGGCTTGTCCCGGTCAAAAGCTCGATACAACCGGTTAAACGTCTCCAGAACGTATGTGTCAAGTCCTACATAAGTAGGCCGTTGAAGGCCTTGATCGCGATAAAAACGACGCCATAAGTTCATCGTCGATGCAAATACGGTGAGAGGTTCACGATAAATGTGAACGAACTTGGCTTCGGGGAATAACTCTAACAAGACACGAATACGTCCTAAGTGAGCGGGCGATTTCAGCACCAGTCTTTTTCCCGAAACATAGGTCACACTCTGCAGGAACTGAAGTAGTTTTTTCTTCCATCTTTCGATCTGGCGTCGATCGAGGCCTTCCATGTCCAGGTATTCCTGATCCTGGGGAGTATGATTCGGGAAGGCTATCGTGAGGTAGGGTGAAGGGGCACCCAGGTTGCACAGAGCAAATTCGTCCTCTTGGGGACTTTCGAGGCTGAAGGGCATGTCGTCCTGTGGGCGTTGCTTTGGGGCAAGTCTTTCCACCAATCGTCCCAACCAACTTCGGGAAACCAAGAAATGGCTTGGGGCGAAGCACTGGTAAGAAGTGGGAGAGGCATGGCGAGGATCTGCCACCAGTAGCTCATGAAGGAAGGTAGTGCCTGTCCGCCAGTGGCCTACGACAAATATCGGCTCGGGATAGATCTTGGTCTGGCGGATCCGCCGTCCGTAAATGCACCTCTGCAGAAACCCCAGAGGTGAATTGACGAAGGTGGCTAGGAACGTGATGACCAGTGCCATGGGGATACGGCTGGGGGCGATGCGGAAACGATTCCGCCACAAAAGTCGCAGCCATGCCGAAAGGACAATGCCCGACCAAATCCGAGGCATCCAGGGTTTATTCTGAGCCCCCCCAACCCGTTTGAGCTTCAGCCCAAGGACTGTGTCACTCGCTGGAGGGACTGTCCCTCCACCCGCCGAATTTCCGCCAGCTGTCTTTGGAATGCTGTGAGTGGCACACATATCAACTTTTCGCTCTTTACCCTCTGAGTTTGAACCGCATGCCCGCCTTCCAAGTGTCCTTTTCGAAGCAGTCTTCGATAACTTCTTGACTTGAGTAACCCGACTTTAAACCTGGCTTGCCAACTCCGAAAGAAAGCCGGTTACGAGGTTATAGTAACCCAGAAGGCATTATCGGATCTCCGGAAGGGCCTGCCAAGTCGAAGGCTTGGTTTCCATTGGTGGCACCCCTTGCGTAACGGTGTGGACAGTGGTAGGTCCCTTTCGGACTGGTGAAGCTACAGATCTTCTGCGAATTAGGTAGGGTGGCCGAAAGCGTTAAGGCAAGATGGGAAGCACGGAAAAACTGCCGCGAAGAGATTATGGGACTGATCGGTCTTAGAGGCAGGAGCACGCCGGGCAACTTAATAGGAGCCTGATCGTTGCGATGAGGGATCATCGATGTTGCTTTTTGTAAAACCAGCTTTTGCTTGGGTGGAGTAAGGCAAACTGCGTCTCAGGTCGTTCCCGAGCCTATACAATTACAGTTTCTCCGGGGAAGCTGCCCAGCTTTCGAATTTTCCCCGACATTTGGTGCGGCGGACCTCAAGAACTGCCTCCCGCCTGGAAACTGCGGATATGCTGCCCCGTAAGCCTGACCCCGTTGGACCGCGTGTCGGCTTGGACCACGGGGCGATTAAAACTCAGGAAAGTCCAGCAGAGCGTACTAAGGTTCCCTCGAAAGGGAACTTTCCTTCCTGCTGCTTTTATCAAAGTTTTTGGAGCAAATCTTTCGCAATTTCGACCTGGCGAGTTGGGTTAGCACGCAGTCCATTCAAGCTCTGCTCCAAAATAGCCCCTTTCTCGGGATCGGCCTTCTTCGCCTCGTCGATTATTTGGGGGAATTCTTCCACCTCGCTACCCAGAGGCTGGCCTCCAGCATATTGCTGTAACAAAAGTTTCGCACGTTCGAGCCCGGTGGGCGTGGGTACTTCCACCTGCTTCACTTGCGGGGTACTACTGCCACCGCATCCGACCACAAGCCCTGCAAATGTGAGCAAAACCTTCAAAAGGAGGAAACGAACGAGTTGATAGGTCATAATCCCCTCCGCAGAGAAATGAAAGGCGTTACCAACAGAGCGTACTCGTCAACTGTCCAAGGAGCCCGCGTACTGGGTTTCACATCAGTACGCATGGATTTCTGAACTAAAGCAAAAGCGACAAGCTGGTTTCGCTCTGAATCTTAGTTGGGGTAAGTATGCGGAAACCGCATTTCCGTCGTCCCCTGCTCCCAACCGCTGATAAGTCAACAAATCACCAGTGTTGCTAATAAACCTCCCTGAACCGTCCCCCAGGGCCGCATTGACACCGCCGGGATGCCAACTCCTCGCTGGGATGACTCCCCAACCCCAGTCGTGGGCCCCTCTGGGGCAGCAATTCCCCCCAGCAGTGGGGCACTGCCAATTAGGCGGGGCAGCGGTGTTGAAGAGCGACTGGGCATGAGCATACCATGCCCACAACGAACCGTTGTTGCTCCGGTGACCTTGCGGGCTTTTTAGGGCCGCTAGCCCGATCGCGGTCAATTCCGCCTGAGTCGGCTAGTACTTGTCGACTACCGCCTCGAATACACCCTTCCCTGCGCAAAACACGTCGTTCGGAAAAGTGGCTCTGCCATCGTTTCCATCACCCGAAATAATTTCCGACGCCATAATGGTGTTCGAAAGACCATCGCGCACATCAGACATTCGCCGTTCCCTAGCGACGTTAAACATTCCATTTTGGTTAGCAGCATTATTCCAAGCCGTGTGGACAGAACTTCCCGAACACCATGCATAATGACTCCCAGGGCCGCGCCAACTCATCGTAGGATTGGGGAACTCATCTCCACTGGGACAAAGAAAAGTGCTAAGTTTTCGCATCATTGGGCCGGTCCGGTAGCGGGACCACCCTCCCAACGGAGCAGTTCGAAACTCCTCATACAGAGGCCCCTGTTCGATAAACGGGAGTATCATCACGTTGGCACTGAAACACTCCCAACCATTCCAACCAAAGGCGGATCCGCCATACGCATTCCTTGGGAAGATCTTATGAACATCGTGATAGTTATGCATAGCCAAAGCCAACTGTTTAAGATTGTTGACACACTGGGTCCGGCGAGCTGCCTCCCTGGCCGCTTGCACGGCCGGTAAGACCAAAGCGATCAGGATCCCGATATGGCAATGACGACCAAGAGTTCCACCAACGTGAAACCGCGATTGAAAAATCTTTTCGTTCTGACGGCGTCATTCATGGCGAAGCTCCTCCAAGCCGGTTACAAGTTTGAACCTCCAAGGACCGATACATGAAGCGGGGCTACCCTCTGAACAATCATTCCACGAAGGGCGTGACGGTTCACCATGACGAGCTCTACCTGCAGGCGGAGTCAGGTTTGTGCTTTGGTGGTTAAGAGGCGGTGACTCCGCCTTAGTTCCACCTTAGGTTACAGTGTGATCAAATCTACTCTGCATTTTGCAAGAAAATACCCAAAAGGGGGTATTTGAAGGGAAGTGCTCATGACAAAAAAGGCTCTCCGGTCACAATGGGCTCTGGGGCAGAGGTAGGGAAAATTTCCCCAGGGTCTTAGCAAACCGGAGAGCAAAGCATGGATGTGTCCGATCGGCTGCAGCAGTTTTCCCAGGCGGTCCAAACAGCAGCGGCCAAGCTGTCCAGTCCATCTGGCGGGCGATTGTGGGTGCTGGTGATCGGGACGCTCTTTGCTGCCGGGCGAAGAACCGTGGCCGCCTGGCTGCGAGCGGCAGAACTCAGGCAAAGGTGGCGAGCGTATTATAACTTCCTTCGCCAGATCGCTCCCAAGATCAATGAGCTTGCCGAGATAGTGTTCGAGCAAGTGAGCTTCCACCTGCGGGAGTTGCCCTACTTGGTTTTCGTGCTGGAAGACGCCGCACCAAGCGTTACGCACGGTATGTGCAAGGAGCCGGCCTGCACCGGAATCCTACCCCAGGTCCGGCCGGCCATGCCTTTCTTTAAGCGGAAAGTCCTTTGCTGAAACTGGCCCGAAGCCTCAACATCGTCCTTGTCAGTCGGCTGCGGAAAGATG
>Ga0272449_1001884_pt1 | contig 20450 bp, 16 predicted proteins | sample YNPCB0241_FD_198679 | JGI IMG/M metagenome (GOLD analysis project Ga0272449, IMG submission 198679) | Hot spring sediment microbial communities from Yellowstone National Park, WY, United States - YNP-CB-024-1 | ecosystem: Environmental > Aquatic > Thermal springs > Hot (42-90C) > Sediment... | reverse complement strand
AAAAGGTGATGGAATAGGAATGTCAATGAAACTTCTCAACACACCTGAACTTAATTTATCACAAGCCCAAAAAGACAAGATTTTTGAAATTTCCCTAAACGCAAAGAAAAGCATTAACTCCATCTCAACTGAATTAGCCAAGGTTCTATACGAAAAGGATAAAGAATTATCATCAGCCAATCCTGATTGGGACAAAGTAAAATCACTCAACGAACAGATAGTAAAACTAAGGTCTGACATTATGAAAATAAGACTAAACGCTCAAGTAGATATCCTCTCAGTTCTAACAAAAGAGCAGAGAGACAAACTAAAGGAATTATCTAAAAGAAAACCACCCCACATGATGGGACCAAACCCACAAAGTCCAAAAGCCAGATAAGGTACAAAGGGGGCTACAGCCCCCTTATAAATTATTAATTGTGTTGAAAATCTACAGGTTAAACCTGCCACAGTTTAAACCTGTTTCCTTATTTAAGAATTAGCACCATTACTTTAAGCAATTCCCACCCTCCCACCCTATTTAATGTAGAGAGGTTTCACCTCTCTACGCTTTCCAGAGTATTTAAATAAAAAGGCTCTATTTAGCACATTACTTCTAGTAGCCCCTACCCCACCTTACGAAGAGAGACACTGTCTCAGAGAGACACCGTCTCCGAGAGATATCGTCTCCGAGAGACTTCGCCTCTCTTCGCTCCCAAGAATATTTGAATAAGAAGCGCTATGTAGCACAAAGTGCTACGAAGCAACTACCTATTCCTATCACAGAGATGAAACGCCTATTTGTGCTCTTAAAAGGTTTCGCCAAAAAGTACCCTAGGCAATACAAAACGTAAGTAATTTAGAAGGTTCAATAATAGAATATGTAAAAATTACACAGCTATAAGAAAACAGTTCTTTCCTAGTAAAATTACTTGAAAAACAATTAAAAAATGTTTATCATTTCCGAATATGAAAAACTTCATAGTTTTTCTAATCAACCTGTATCAAAAGTACGTAGGACCGATAAAAGGTAAAACCTGTAGGTTTTATCCTACATGCTCGGAATACACAAAAGAAGCAATAATAAAGTACGGTGTAATCAAAGGTGGGTTCTTAGGAATAAAAAGAATTCTAAGGTGCCATCCCTTCAATCCCGGTGGATACGACCCAGTACCCTAATCCCCCATTATAGCCTTCCTGTAGTTATTAATAACCTCAATATACTTACTCCTAAGGTAACGGCTTTTTAACTTTTCTAACTTCACACTCTCAACAATGTTATCAATTCTTTCTGACTTAAAAGGTTTCGGTCTTTCTGCTTCCCTCTTTTCTGAAATACCTTTCTCAAACATACCCCGCTGATACTCAAGTGTATTAAAGTCCAGCTTCTGAGTCATATCATAAGCCGAAGAATAATTACCCCTAACTATCTCATCAAGTATTTTCTCAAGTTCCTCTCTCACTTTTTTAGCGTCACTATCACCAGGTCTACTAGCCTCCAAACTTCTAGCTTTTTCTATTGCCTTCCTAACCAACCTCTCAAGTTCCTTTAATATCCCACTGTCACCCTTACCTTCCATTATGTCCTTAAGCATACTTGAAATTTGCTTGTACATCTCCATGAGTTCACTCATACTAACACCTGAAGGTGATAGATTGATTCCCTCCCTCATCTTATCACCCAAATCAAGAATCTTCTTTAAGGTAAAAGAAGTAAGGTTTATAGAACCTGCCAAAATTTCAACTAATTCATAAGTAGAACCTGAAGAGACAGCTGAACTAAAAGCATAAAAACTATCCTCAATCCCTCTAAGTAACTTCTCAATCTCAAAAATATCCTCAGATAGGCTAATATCAAGGTAAATAGAATCTATAAGTTTACTTACACTTATCCTATAAACCTTGAAAGCTTCATTTACCAAACTAATTTCATTACTCATCCTGAATTTGTCTATTCTCGGATAAATCAACCTAAGGTTATCAAGGTTATCTTTTGACTTGGTAAGCAATACTTGAGAATTGAGCACCTCAAGGTATCTATCCCAAAGTTCATTTCTTTGCTTATTCTGTAACTCAGCCATACTTTTCATAAGCTCTTTGAATAACTCAAAATTGATATCCTTAATAGCATTTTGTATACCTTGTGAATCCTTTTTATTCATTGAATTCTTCAGTGCCTTAATCTTATCCATCAAACTTGATTTTAGATTTTCGCTTAACTTTTTAAACTCTTCACTATTCATAAACTCTTGTAGTTGCTTATCAATTTCACTATTGCCTTGATTATTGTTAGCCTCTAAGTTCCTCATTATGCTGTTTTCAATATCAGAAAATTTAGAAACAGTTTTTATAACATCCTTGAACTCGTTGATTTTCTTAACTTCCATCTCCAACTCTGTAAGCGCCCTACCTAAATCATCAATCTTCTTGTTAATTCCCTCATAATTCAAATTTGCCTTACTACTAAGTTTTGAGGCAATCTCATTAAATTCTTTATCTTCCATTATCTTTTCTAACTTTTCCCTTATGTTCTTTAGTTTGTTAATCTCCTCACTCAAAGCCTTGTATTTATCTAAAGTATCAAGAACTTCTTCTAACTTCTCACCAGAAGATGCAATATTTGAAACAGCATTCCTTAGCTTCTCTATCTTATCCAAGATTTTAGTTCTCTTAGAAATTTCAGAAATACTTGTATCACTAATTGTATCTTTCAAATCAAAAACATCTTCCTTAGTGCTAGAAATTTGATTAGAAACATTCTTGAGTTCGTTTTCTAACATCTTAGCAAGCTGTGAAAAGGTAGGTAAATATACAATTCTAGTACCTACTCCTACGGCACCGTAAACATCTCTAGCGATAACATTGATTATAATATTATCACCGGGCAAAAGCCCCTCTTTCTTTGAATCCAAAGAAAATGTGAAGGTAGAGCCATCAAACTTGAAGTTCAGGTCCTTTACTTTTCTTACATAACTAGTCAAAGTATTACTAACCGATGCGTAAGCATCGGCGAAAATAATATCATCATTATCAACAATTTCACCAAAGCCATCCAAAAGAAAACTCGGTAATGTTATCATTATGTCTTTTTCAGGGTACTTGATACTAACATTAGGTACATCATTAGTACGAATGGAAATATAAACAGGTCCCAATTCAAAAGTTCTGCCCATACTGTCAGTAAATGAGAAATTAACAGCAGAACCAAATACAGGAGTAACTGAAATTTTGGCTACATTATTACTCAAATTTTTAATAAACCCTAAGTTAGAACCTTTAATAGAAACAGATGATAATCTGTGAGAAAAGATAAATTCAAAAACTACCTCACTACCTTTTACGATGTTTAAGTCAGGTATATAATCATAACTAGATATTTCAAAACCATTGTAAAGAACTCTAACATAATTACTCAACAGCTTGAATGTCCCAACAAAACTAACATTTACATTCGTCAAATCCCAAATCAAGCCATACTTCTTAATAAGAACTCTAAAAGTAAGCACTTCATCATCTTTTTTAGGTTCATTAATCGCCAATTCACCAGCAAATTTATTTTCTTTTCTCACTAACTCACTAACCTTATCACCAACAACTACAAAAACATTTCCTACTTTAAAATATGGTAAAACCTCAACCTTAAGTGGTACATCAGTCGAAACGAAGGAATTATAACTTACCTCAAAATCTCTAGATAAAAATTTGTAAAAATCAACAAAAATGATTTTGAAATATGCAAAGAAAAGAATTATGGCTATAATCAACGAAAAGACTAGAATTACAAACTTCTTGAGGTAATCAGTAGTCAAATTATCAACCTTCTTTTCTACTTCGTCAAAGCTCCGTATGTAGTCTCTAGGGTTTTTTGATTCTTTCTCTAGCTGAATTATTGTGTCAACAATAAGTTTTCTTTCACCGAAAATCTTGTCTTCTACAGTTCCCAGTGAGGGAACTAAAACACGAAATAATTTTATTCCCCAAAGTGAAACGGCTATAAGAAAAGCGAGGGTCAAAGATAAAGAAATCCAGAACGGAGGTATAAAAAATTCATCTCTGAGGTAGAAAAGAAGAGAAGAGAAAACAAAAAACACCAAAGAAATACTCAAAACCGAAAAGGCGATAAAGGATAGTATTCCAACTATCCTAATCAAACAAATTTTTTCAGTAATACTCTTCACAAAAACATTTTACAAATGTGCTGATAATGTATTCAATTATAGTCAACCTACCGACTTATTACACAAAGTGCTTAATAGCACGTTGTGCTTAATAGCACTTGTGCTTAATAGCACTTGTGCTGATTAGCACATCTTCATTCAATTATTGGAGAGTATAGAGGGGCGAAGCCTCTCTATGCTAACTAGGGTGGGCGGGTGGGGGTGCTAAATAGCACTTTCTAAGTTAAGTGCTCAAAGCATTTATACCTAAGCAATCGTTAAAAAGTTAATGGATTAACTATGAGTGCTTGCCGAGCTTCTTCAGCAGAATTAACCTTAATTTTCCTTTCTTGAATATATAACTTCTCCTTTTTCTTTTGCTTCGTTTATTATAAGAAAACTCTCTTTTTCCCATTCTTCATCAGAGTAATAGAGTAAGTCAAATGGCATTTTGAATTTTTTTACCAATTCTCTACCTATGCCACTTATCATTTTTACTCTTTCAAAAATACCTTTCCCCCTGAAGTCCCTCGAGACAATAACTACATCAATATCACTATCTCTTGTTAATTTACCCGTCACAAAAGAACCAAAGATAACAATTTTATCTATATTTACCCCTCTTTCTATTAAAAGTTTCTCCAATACACTCTTTATTTGCGATTTTATAACATCCCTTTTAGACATAGGAATAGCTCCTTCGTTTTTTCTAAAACTTTAAGCGTATCTTCCTTTTTATAATCATTCAAAAGATTTTCTAACTCGTCAGGATATCTTATTGGAACACTCAAGTCATTAAGATTATCTATAAATTCTTGCAAATCTTTTTCAAGAACAATTTCTAATATCTCGCAAAAGTAATTTAAATTATGTATTCTCGGAGGAGATTTCCTAAACTTTTTCGCATAAAGTCCTTTTAGTGCTTTTTCAATGGAAAGGTGACACATAAAAACAGTATAAATGTATCTTCCTGCGTTAAACATTGCTTCTGCTGTTTCCAAATCATATTCCGCCTGTTTAAACCACTCTTCAGATGTTTTAAACTTATTTTTCCGAACTTCTTCATCCATATCTAAAATTTTTCCTCTATTCCGCTTATATTTTCAAATTCCAGTCTCTCAAAATAAAAATTTTCGGCTTTCAAAAAGTCTTATACAATTCTCCTGAAAAATTCACAGGCTAGGCCTGAGGCAGGCTTGGTCTGTCAGGTTATACCTGTTTCTTTCTTTTTAAGAACTAGCACATTACTTTAAGTAGCCCCACCCTCCCACTCTATTTACTGTAGAGAAGTTTCACCTCTCTACTCTCTCCAGAGTATTTAATAAAAGGTACTATACCTCAACCTTCACATGTCAACTCACCTTCCTTACCTCACTCCCCCTATACCTGTATCATCAGATATCAATAACCAAAACTCCTTCACCCCCAACTATCCTAATCAAACTAATTTTTTCAGTAATACCTTTCACAAAAACATTTTACAAATGTGCTGATAATGTATTCAATTTGGGCAGCTAGCTTCTCAGAAGAAACATTCTTGACTTCAATAGGTAGTATAATAATCCTCTTGATAGGATGAGCCATAACCAAATTACTCTTCAAAGCCATAAACATCCTCAAACCCATAATACGAAACATCATCATAGTACCCATTCAGCTGTTCATAAGCTTCATAAGTTGATGAATAATTTGTCTCTTCTTGATAAGAAGTTTGATTATCATGAATTAAGCTAGTGCTAAAAAGTTCTTTATTTTTACTTGACCAGTAGCTATTGAAAACGAAACTACCCAAAAACGATGAAAGAAAAACTAGAAGAAACACCGATAAACCAATTAAAAGCTTCTTAAAACTATTCATGAAAATTCTAAACGATAAGAACCTAATCACTCTTTCACTGATATAAGACTCAAACTTATCCTTATCAAGATTTATACTTTCCGAAACCTTTGAAGAAACGTTCTTTAACTTTACTAGTCCATTAGAAAACTTCAAAGCATTTTCGTAATACTTCTTACACTCTGAGCACTTATTTATGTGATCAATGACATTCTCACTTAGCTGGCTACCCAAAAAAACAAATTTCTCTATTTCATTAATTATCTCTTTGTGCTTCATTTTCTTCTCCTAATGCCTCCATTATCATCTTACGAGCTCTAAAAAGCCTCACCTTACAATTATCCTCAGATATACCCAAAATTTCTGAAATCTCAGAAATTGATTTACCATCCACATAAAAAAGTATAACAACATCCCTATATTTAGGTGGTAACCCATTAATCAAATCTAAAGCAAAATTCAAATTATCATCATGCTCATACTGATTATGATGAGATTCCAGCATACTCTCACTTCTCTCATCAATTGCAATCTCTCCACTTCTCTTCTTTGCTAATTCCTGCTTGTACTTAATAAGAACATTTTTAGCTATTGAGAAAATCCAGCTTTTTACCTTACTTTCATCCTTTAACCCATTTCTATAACTCCAAGCCAAAACAAAAGTATCGTTAACCAAATCCTCAACATCATGAATCTTAACCTTATTTGAAATAAAATACCCCGTAAGCATACCTTTTAACTCCTCGAAAGCCTTCTCAAGCAAACTATCTATACCCATACCCTACATACACTAATTAAGATAACAAAAAGTGATTGGAATGTTACAAACTGTTAAATAACAGAACTGTTAAACAACAGACCTGTTAAATAACAGACCTGTTTAAACAACAGGTTGTTGAACAACGAAATTTTAAATAGCCTCTCTACCTCTTTCACCAGTCCTAACCCTTATTACCTCCTCGAGAGGTAAAACAAATATTTTACCATCTCCTATTCTACCCTCTCCCTCACTCCTAGCATACTTAAGTATGGTTTGAATTGTAGGCTCAACAAACTCATCATTAACAGCTATTTCAAGTTTCACCTTCCTAACAAACCTTATACTAGGTCCTATAACACTTTCATCTATGTATCCCCTCTGCCTACCATAACCCTGAACTTCAGAAACAGTCATCCTCGAGACATCTATTTTTCTTAGCTCCTCTTTGACTATATCCAGTTTCTCAGGTCTTATAACCGCTATTATGTACTTCATAAACGAATTATTAGAATATAAACAAAACATTTTCAACAAAACTGATAAAGACAACCCCCTTCACTTTTTTAATATGAGAGAGAAAGAGTTATTTAGCATAATGTGCCAATGTCACATGGTGCTTTAAGCACACGGTGCTTTAAGCACATAGTGCTTTAAGCACCACCCGCCCACCCACTCTATTTGATGTAGAGGAAGTTAAACTCCCTCTACACTTCCTAGAAGTAAGAGGCTCCGCCTCTCTCTATTCTCTAGAGTTAAATTAAAGAAGTGCTATTAAGCACGAAGTGCTATTAAGCACCTATTAAGCACCATAAAAATTTCAACGAATCTCACAAATTAGAAAGAAAAGCAAAATCATATTTATCATTTCTCAAATGTTCAACTTGAAGAAGTATTTTTTATCTTGTCTAATTCTATCAGTTTTTTTAATAACTTCATGTGTCACACCACAAAACCCACAAATAGCACAAATACCAAACCCAAAAGTTAAATCAGAAATAAAAGTATCACTATCAGCTATTAGCAATATATCAAAGGAAAAGATAATTTATGAAGTTTTCACAACTTCAAACTTTATCCTAAATCTCGCAACAAACTACGATATAAGAGAAGCATATGATGAAATCGAAGAACCACAAACTGAAGAAACAAATGTTTCTATTAACGAAGAAACGAATGTTTCCACCAACACAAACACAATAAAAACTCAAGAAACACCTCAAAGAGAATTAAAAATAGATTTGGACACTCTCATACAAGAGACTATAAAAAAGAATTTCAAAACGTTTGTGAAGAGTCTAGGGAAATTTAACCCAAAACAAGAAGAAATAACAATCCTAAACACCAATGAAATAGAAAAAGCATTGGTAAATAACATTATAGCATCAAAAAGCAAACTAACAAATTATATTTACAGCACATACGAAACGAACTATTCGTACATAACGAATTACTCGCTAACAAATGAAATACTACCTGATGGAACAACAAACCAGAAGGTTGTCATAGAAATAGTAGAAACAGCTATTGAAATTGAGAATAAAAGGATAAGCAACGAAATTTTAATGAAATTCATATTTACCAATACCCCATGGGTATTGAGAATAACAAACGGAATACCTTTCAAGGAAGGTACACCTAGTGATATTGAACTCTCAGTTTTCTATGAAATCTCACAAAAACCTGAAGGCAAATACATGACAAACTACATCATAACACTCTACAACCTAGCATCTAACAAAATTACAAAAGATGTCTACCTCTACAAAACAAACCTCCTTTTAGATGATTTACTAAAAAGTGACTACAGAATATTTGATGAATTAAGACCTCTTTTTTACTCATACCGATGCGGCAAACTTGTGGTAGAAGTAGAACCAGATGATTACAACATATATGTTGACAACTTCCTCATAGGCAAAGGTAAAGCAACTCTCAAGTATATAATGGAAGGCAGACACAAAATTTCGTTCGGCAAGTGGAATTACAAACTTGATGAATGGGTAGAAATAGAACCTTACAAGGTCAACTTCTACAAGAAATCACTTCTCAGCATATCATCTAATTCAGGTATACTAAAAATAAGTTCAATACCCCAAGAAGCTCTAACATTTGTTGAATCAGAATACTACGGCAAAACACCAGTAACATTAGAACTACCACAGGGACAGTACAGAGTTAGATTACAAAAAGGCGGACTAGTCAACTTTTCAACACTAGAGGTCGTAAGTGGCAAAACAAACGAATACGAATTAAAGCTAATAAACCTAAAGAATGAAACACCTTACAAAATAATGGTTGGAGTCACTACTCTTCTTGGTATAACATCAGTATCTAGTATATTTTTATACTTCTGGTCTGACTCCCAAGAAAGATACTACAGTCTCTTAGCACAACAGGACCCATCATACAGAGACATACGCGAATATTATTACTACTTCAGAGATAATATGAGAACTACAGCCATAACTGCCAGTATACTGACATTCGTATCATGGGGGGTAACTCTAGGTATTGAATCAGATAAGTTCTTTATGAAAACATTCATAAGATTTTAACCCATCTATCCAATTACCTAAGGGAGATACGACTCTCTTAACCCTAAAGAAAAATGCTATTAAGCACAAGTGATTTAAGCACGATGTGCTTCTAGCACGATGTGCTTTAAGCAATAAATACTTAAGCACATTACTTTTAGTAGTCCCACCCTCCCACCCTTAAAATTCTAAGGGAGGCTATCGCCTCCCTTAACCCTAATAGAGAAGTGCTTTTAGCACAAAGTACTTCAAGTACCTAGTGCTATAAGCACCTAGTGCCATAAGCACCTAATTAAGAAAGTGCCACTTAGCACAACGTGCTATTAAGCACAAAGTGCTATGAAGCACCCACCCTATTTGATGTAGAGAGGTTTCACCTCTCTACACTCTCCAATTAATAAGAAAGTGCTTTAAGCACAAAGTGCTTTAAGCACAAGGTGTTATAAGCACCTATTAAGCACAAAGTGCTATTAAGAACAACGTGCTACTAAGCACAACGTGCTATTAAGCACAAGTGCTATTAAGCACTTCGTGCTATAAGCACACCTTGAACCTTTTTCACTGAAGAGTTATACAAGTACTACTAATCGTAAAAAATCTTCAAAAAATTCTGGTAAGCACAAACCTAGCAAATCTATAAATAAGTTTTATAGGGAAAACAATCAAGTTGAGAAGGAATTTCTTTAATTTAGACAAGTTTTCCATCTTTTTAATGTTTTCAAAGTCTTCTATAGCTTTTTCTATTGGCAGAAGTGGATTCTTAGTATTTTCCTTGAGATAGTGCCAATGGTCCATTATCCATATATACATGTCTTCCGGCGTCCTCTCAGGGAAATACCTATCAAGCTTTCTTTCTTTTATAAGCTTTACAACTTTTGAAAAGAGATTTTCGTACCAATCCTTAACTGCTTCCTCCATAGATACTGCTCTACCTAACTTCTCCCCTAGGAAATACCTATAGGTATTTATGTGGTCTATAAGAACAAAATAATACCATGGATTCGTAAGCCTTATTTTCACATCTGGAAAAACCTTATCAAATTTTGTTTCTTCAACAAAAGTCTTGTAAGCATTAGCGAGCAACAACTCTTTTTCGTTAAGGTCCTTAATAGGGAAATCTAAAACTATCTCAACAACCTCAGCATCAATGAATTCAAGCCCTAACTCCTTAGCAACCGAAACCCTATGATTACCATCCCTAACAATGTAATAATCCCCAATCTTATACACTGAAATAGGCGGTATCTTAGGGTTCGAGTCCAAGTAATCCATCATGTTTTCCCATTTTTCCCTTATTCCCTCATGCCTAGGTAAAAAAGCTCTATCAAAATCAAGATACCTACCCTCACTACCCTTTATGTTCTTTATAGGTATACTCTGTATACCTCTATAAACAAAAACATTTGATTTTATAAGGTCTTTCACTTCATCAAAAGAGAAAAGCTCATAGTTACCAACCGTTAGTCCCATCACAAGCCTATTAAGTTCTGACTTCATCTTAGCCTTTTCAAACTCAATTCTACTTTTTAAAGACATACACTTATTATAAAACCAAACTCCACTTCAAAAACAATTCAAGTGAACACCCCTTCTCCCAACTTTCATTATAGTTTTGATAAAAGCTAATCACCTTAACCTTGTGAAGTTTAATGAAATTGCTACAAAAGGTATTATAAGTAAAAATTTTCATATCAGAGAGGCGTAGCCTCTCTGTAAAGAATTAATTAGTTGAGAAACTCATAACCTCAGTAATATCAGGTAATGACTTTAGGACAAAGTTTTCTCTCTTTGGCTTCTCTCCTAATATCTCCTCTATCTCCTTAGCTGTGAGTGTCTCTCTCTTTATAAGTTCAAAAGCCAACTTCTTAAGCTTATCCATGTTCCCCTTTATTATCCTCATCGTTTCATTGTAGCAATAATTAATTATTGCCTTTATTTCGCTATCTATCACCTCTGCCATCCTCTCACTGTATGTTTTCCTTACAGCTATATCCTTAGCTAAGAAAACAGGTCCTTCCTTTTCACCGTACTGTATAGGTCCAAGAAGCTCACTCATTCCCCACTCACATACCATAGCTCTAGCTATCTTAGTAGCCTTCTCAATATCGTTTTGAGCGCCATTTGATATGAACTTGGGACCAAAAACAACTTCCTCAGCGGCTCTACCACCAAGTATACCCATTATCATCTGATATAACATCTCCTTGCTGTAGAATTTTCTATCGTCAACAGGCAACTGCTGAGTAACCCCCAAAGCTCTACCTCTCGGTATTATTGAAACTTTGTACACTGGGTCAGCATAAGGTAGAAGGTGAGCAACTAAAGCATGCCCAGCCTCATGGAACGCTGTTATGGTTTTCTCCTCAGGTGTTATAACGAAAACCTTCTTCTCAGGTCCCATCAATATCTTGTCTCTAGCCTTCTCAAAGTGTCTCATATAAACCTTATCGCTATTCTCCCTAGCAGCTATAAGAGCAGCTTCGTTAACCAAATTCTCAATATCAGCTCCTGTAAACCCTGGTGTGCCTTTGGCTATAACCGAAATATCAACATCATCACCTAAAGGCACTTTCTTCACATGAACCTTCAGAATCTCTTCCCTGGCTTTAACGTCAGGAATATCAACAACTATCTGTCTATCAAACCTACCAGGTCTAAGCAAAGCAGGATCAAGTATATCAGGTCTATTTGTAGCAGCCATGACTATTATACCCTCCTGAGAATCAAACCCGTCCATTTCAGCTAGCAACTGATTAAGAGTCTGCTCTCTTTCGTCGTGTCCTCCACCTAACCCAGCACCTCTGAACCTTCCAACTGCATCAATCTCGTCTATGAACACTATACATGGTGCGTTCTTCCTAGCTTGTTCAAACAAATCTCTAACCCTACTCGCACCAACACCGACAAACATCTCTACAAACTCAGAGCCACTCATGCTAAGGAAAGGCACTCCTGCCTCTCCCGCTATCGCCTTGGCTAATAATGTCTTACCTGTACCCGGCGGACCAACAAGAAGTATTCCCTTTGGTATCCTAGCACCCATCTTTATGTATTTCTTAGGGTCCTTAAGGAAGTCAACAATCTCCATCACCTCCTCTTTAACTTCATCTATACCGGCAACATCATTGAAAGTAACTTTTTTAGGTGGATCCTTATAAACCCTAGCTCTACTTTTAGTGAAATTGAAAATCCTGCTATTATCAACTCCACCACCACCCTGCCTACCTATAAGCCATATAACAAACAACAAAGAACCAACTATCACAACAACAAACAAAATCGTATTAATGAAATCCTCCATCCCTCTGGTATCTTTACCGTAAACCTCAACACCGTTATCTATAAGAAGCTTCATCAGCTCAAAATCCGCATAAGGGATATTAACCTTAAAAGAAAAAACACTATTATCCTTAGATAAAGCCTGTCCCTTTATCACTGTTCCATTTTCTATAACAACCTTTATAACTCTCTTATCCTTAATAAGCTTAACAAACTCACTATAGCTAAGCTCAGGTGTGAACTTTACCTCTCCACCAACAAATGTAAAGTATATAGCCAAAACTATCAGTGAGAGAAGAATAACAATGATAAACGGATTGCCACCTTCGTTTGATTGAAAAGGCCCCTTATTGAAACCTCCCTTATCATTCCTCACAGCACCCTCCAAACATCAGAAAAATTTACAAAAAAACTCCCCAAACTTCAAATTCTTTACCAAATTATAACAAAACCAACTATTATAAATAAAATAACCAAAACATATACCAACATCAAATACAAAATTTAGAGGTTCCACCTCGTAGAGGTTTAACCTCAGAGAGGTTTAACCTCTCCTCACTTTCCAATTAATAAGAATTGACAACAATCACTATGTAAGTGATTAACATCACTACGTGATGCTAATACTACGTGATGTTAATCACTCTGTGATATTAATCACTTTGTGATGCTAATCACTCTGTGATGTTAATCACTCAACTTTATGATGTTAAATCCACCGAACACGTTTTCATCCATTTCGGAGGAAGCAACTATAACCTGCATATCACCTAAAGCCAGCAATTTATCAAAAACCAACTTTCTATTCTTTTCGTCAAGTTCACCAATAACATCGTCGAATAGCAAAACAGGAACCTGTTTTGTCTTAGCTTCAATATACTTAACCAAGCTCAGTTTAAAGAGTATACTCACCATTCTCACCTGTCCTTGAGACAAGAAAACCCTAGCAGCTTTATTACCCTTAGTGTAGAGTACAACATCATCAAGATGAGGACCTATTATTGACTTTCCGTAGGTTAATTCTTTCTCAAGGTTTGCTGAAAGATAATTCTTCAAATCACTCACAGGGTCACTAGAATTCTTAATTACATCAAGAATATTCGATTTGTACTTCACACTTAGTTCAAAAGGTAAGCCTTCTTTTTGCATAAATTCGTTCACATAGCTAACCAATTCTGACCTCTTAAGAGTCAACTCTACAGCATGTTTGGCAAGAGTTTCATTGTAGTTCTTCAAAAGAGAAATCATATCCTCAATGGCTCCATTTCCCTCACCCTCGTTTTTCTTCTCATTTATCATCTTTATTAAAGCATTCTTGCGCTTTATCATCTTGGAATAATTAATCAAATCACCGTAGTAAGACTCAGAAACAGAGAAAAGGATCTTATTTATCGTATTCCTTCTCCAAGAAGGACTACCAAAAACCAGTTGGAAATCTTCTATCAAGAAAGGAACTACTTTAAGCTTACCCGAAGCAGAAACTATGTTCGTAGTCTTATCATCAAACTTTATCTTCTTCTTAGGCTTATTCTCATTAATCTCATAAGCAACAAAAATATCGTGCTTATACCCATAGTCATCTAGGAAATTAAGCCTCAAATTGAAGAAATTCTCACCTACTCTAACCAAGTCCCTATCAGTTTCAAAACTCCTCAGAGGTGAAAAGACAGAGCCATAATATAAGCTCTCTATTATTGTAGTTTTACCGCTTCCATTCCTACCAAGAAGCAAAGTCTTATCACCAAATTCACACCTAAAATCACTAAAAATCCTGAAATTTCTGAGTTCAACATAATTTATTCTCATAATTCCCCCCTTAAGTCCCCTTTAAAAATATAGTCTTGTTAAAAATTTTAGTCAAGTACCTATATTTCATATCTAACTGTACTAAAACATATTCACCGTCCTTATCAATGACAGTCCCCTCAGCTACGACCCTATACTTCTTAAGAGGTATGAGCGAATACTCTGAAGAGTCAGTAAACACAACTTTATCACCTACATTCAAATTTCCATTCATTACAATACCGACAACTTTATCGTTATTCTCGCTACCCAAAACCCTACCATAAGTACCAAGAATTGATGTTCTCAAATAATACCCAATCAGATATGAAAGCTGAGGAACAACTTCTTCATTCAAGTTAACAGAAATAGAAAGGGTTTGTAACCCTAGGGTTTCTAACCCTAGTTTTTCTAACCCTAAGATCTTTAATTCCGAATAATCGGCAGGTGAAACTATACTTACATCAACCCTTAAGTAATTACCTACCTGCCTAACTTTAGAAATAAGAAACAAAGAATAGCTTCTATCAAGCATTGACAAATTGACTTTCTTATCGTTAATTGTAAAATCAAAGTAAGGTATTTTGATATACTCCCAAGCCCATTTATGGGCTTGTAAAATAAAAGAATTCGTCGACACAACACTGTCATCGGATAGCAAATTAACAAAAATCCTTTCCCTGTCCACCTTCTCCAACTCTATATCCCACTGCCTCAGTTTAGAAACATTGCTAACATATCCCACCAAAGAAGAATACAGATTCTGTAATTTCTCATCGTTGTTTACGATATTCCTAGCAACCCTTAATTCATCAAAGGCAACATACTTTGAGTAAGAAAAGATGTAATAGTTTACCAAATCATACCATGCTCTATAGTTTTCAGGATTCAACCTGATAGCCCTACGATAGTAAAAATCAAGATACAAGCTACCGTTCTTCCTCAACTTAAAGGTATCGCTATACCTTGCATCAGAAAGCCTAACTCTCGTGTTCTTGCTTTTAAAATCAGAATCCAAAAGAATACTACTTTCCTCTACAAAAAGCCTTATTATATCATCTTTTGAATCTTGATACTTCTTTAATATGTTCTCGTACTGCTTGTTAAGAAACATTAGGTTAGCCTTAACTCTTTCGTCTTTAGTAACGTAATCAACCCACTTAAGTGCATCCGAATACTTGCCTAACCTATAATAACACTCTAGAAGTAGGTAATACTCTCTGCTGTTAACCTCCGGGAAAATAACAGCTTTTAATAAATTATCAATAGCTTTATTGTAATCCTTAACCAAAAAGAAATACTCACCATACAAAGAGTATACCTCTTTGTTAAACCTATTCAGTGTCAATGAATAATCTAACCTTTCTTTTGCTCTATTAAGTTCACCCAATCTAATCAAAACCTTAGCAAGCTCCAAGTTGAGTTTGTAATTATTTGGGAAAACCTGAATGTACTTATACAAAGCTACTTTAGCACTCGTTAAATTCCTCTCTGCCAGGAGTCTAGAATAAAAAACCAAAAAATCCTGATTTGTAAGCATAGAGGGCCTTGACAAAAGTTCTTTAGCAATACCGAAAGCTTCGTCAACATTTCCAGTTCTCCTAAAGTATTCCATCTTATAAGCAAGAGTAACATCACCATTAGGGCTATACTTAGACATCATATCAATATACTTCTTGGCTAAATCAAGGTTGCCAACTTTAAAAAGTAAATCAATGAGATGAGGATAATAAATTAAGGTACTAGGGCTTTTTGAAATAGCATCCTCTAGCTTAACTATCGCATCATTGTACTTTAGATTAACAACATCGTTAGAAACCGATAACAAGACATCCTGAGCAAAAGAAAAGTTAGAAAGAAATAGACACACCGCAAACACAAACCACCCAATGACTTTTCTCATAACCCAAAAGTATTTTAATTCAGAGTACAGCCTTATGTTAAATTATAGTAAGTGGACTTTATCTTTCATCTTCATCAATATCGCCAAAGTCATCAAAATCTTCGTCCTCATCTTGAAAATCTTCATCTTCATATCTTGGCAACGTATGTACATCTCTAAACGAAAAATCTTCTTCACTTATGCTTTCAAATTTACCGATTTCTTTTTTGAATAGTAACTCAACAGTTCCAACGGGACCGTTTCTCTGCTTTGATATTATCACCTCAACTATATTCTTTTTATCAGTATTCGGGTTATAGTAATCATCTCTATAAAGGAAAGCTACCAAATCAGCATCCTGCTCAATACTTCCACTTTCCCTAAGGTCAGAAAGTATAGGTCTCTTGTCAACTCTCTTTTCTACGCTTCTGGAAAGCTGAGACAAAACTATAACAGGTAAATTTAACTCCTTAGCTAGAGATTTCAAACTTCTTGATACGAAACCTATTTCTTCGTTTCTACTCCTCACAACTGACAACCCTTTAGGAACCTCAATTATCTGTAAATAGTCAATTATTACAACATCAATACCCTTTTCCTTAGCATAAATTTTTCTAGCCTTAGACTTTATGTCAAGAATTGAAGCAGAAGGGGTATCATCAATTATAACCTCCAACCCTGAAAGAGTTATAGCTGCTTCAAGTAAAAGGTCCCAATCACTTTCCCTTATGTTTCCGGTTCTAAGAGACTTCAAATCTATACCACTTTCGGTAGAAAGTAACCTTTGAACTAATTGTTCCTTGGACATTTCGAGAGAGAAGAAAAGAACTTTTTTACCTGCTTTAGCAAAGTTCAAGCACAAATTCAAAGCGAAAGCAGTTTTACCCATTGATGGTCTACCAGCAAAAACTATAAGGTCACCATTCTGGAATCCTCCTGTCATATTGTCAATAGCTTTATAGCCACTAGGTACACCTGTATAGAGAGTTTTCTCCTTAGCTAGTTTCTGAACTCCTCTCAGTGTCTCAACAACAATATCCCTCAACTTGAAATACTCATACTGCCTACGGATATCTATAGACTCTATAAGTTTCCTTTCAGCTAATTCAATTGCCTCATTAACATCAACATTCTCACTCATTGCAATATCAATTATCTCCGAAGAAGCCTTTATTATTGACCTAAGTATGTACTTTTCGTAAACTATTTTTGCATAATACTCAACATTCGTTGTAGTAGGTATGGAATCAAGAAGAGAAGCTAAGTAAGAAGCCCCAACCTCTTCAAACTTTCCCATCTCCTTGAGTTTATTCTGAACTGTTATTATGTCAACTGGCTCTCTTTCTTCGTAAAGCTGGAATATAGCTGAGAAAATATATTTGTGCTTATCAAGGTAAAAATGCTCTTCTCTAAGTATATCAAGAACTTTAGGTATTTTCTCATTGTCTATCATCATTGCCCCAAGACATGCCTTCTCAGCAGCAATATCATGAGGCATCAACCTAGTTATAGAATTCATGCTAAAAGTATAAACCTACGGGTAAAACCTCTTCCAATTGCTTAAAGCAGGCAAAGCCTGCTAAAAAATTCAGGAAAATTTGAAACAATTGTTTGAACACCTCTAAACTTTTTACATGGGTAAAAGAATACTACTTTTGCTACTTGGCAACTTAGCCCTTATAACGATAGGTATACTAATACTTGATACCTTGGGAATAATAGACTATAAAGGCTTTCTGTATGACAACATTCCTCCCGTTAAAGCATACTTTGAGCAGAAAATGGAAGACCCAACATTACTAGAAAAAGAAAGTCTTCTTCGCTACAAAGAAGAACTAGATTACATGAAAAATGACCTAACAAGGAGATTAAACGAAATGCAGAAAAAAGAAGAAGAACTAAGAGCCAAGGAACTTGAGCTACAACAAAAATTAGCCGAAGTTGAAGAAATAAAAGCAAACCTAGAAAAACAACAAAAAATATTCCAAGATTACAACGCCAAAATAACAAAACTAGCTAACTACATAAGGTCACTACCTCCAGATGATGCAGCAAAGATACTCGAAAACATGAAAGATGACATGATAGTAGACATACTCATCAAAATAGACCAAATATCAGAAAGAGAAGGTACATTGTCAATATCTTCTTTCTTGCTTTCAAAGCTACCACCTGACCGAGCAGCAAGAATAGGCCAAAAAATACTAGAAAAACAATAACTAAACAACATCACCTACAAATTCTCTAAAAACATTTAATACATCATTATATACCTCATCCAAAGGTTTAGAAGCATCTATAATCACAACCTTACCTATCTTCTTATGACTACCCAACAAGAATTTTCTGTAATTCTCCCTAACTCTATTCAAAAACCCAACCCCCTTGGATTCAAAATTATCTCTTTCCCTCCTCCTACTAAGTGAAACCTCAACATCACAATCAAAGAACAAAACTACATCAAAGAAAACACCATCGGTAGAAAACTCCGTAATATCAACAAGCAACTTTCTTAAATCCTCATCATCAACATTAAGTATTTGGTAAGCGTATGTTGAAATAAAAGACCTATCAACAATGACTATGTTATCAGATTTCATCACAGGTAATAGGACATTCCTAACAAAGTATGACCTATCAGCATCAAAAAGCAAAACCTGCTCAAAAATATTCAAATTAAAATCCGAATACTTCAAAATGTCCCTAAGCCTCTTCCCAAAGCCAGTATCCGAAGGCTCAGAAAACAGGAAAACCTTACCGGGGAAAATAGAACTATAATAATCAAAAACCATTTTTGAAACAGTTGATTTACCAGTACCGTCAATACCTTCAAAAACGAACACCATAAACCTACTCATCAGGTAAATCTATTAGCTTCTCTAACAGTCTCTTTAACTTTTTCTCATTTCCTTTCTCAATACATATACCTGTTTCTTCTATAAGAAGGTACTTGATAGCACTTCTCATTGCACTATATGCTGCCTTCATCTGCTGAAAAACAACTTCACAATCACTATCTTCCTCAACGAGCCTTATTATACCGTCAATTTGACCTTTTATCCTATTCAAACGGGACACTAGATTTTCCTTCTTACTCATCTTACTTCCCCCAGATAATCCTTATCTCAACTCTTCTATTTTTGGCTCTATTTTCTTCAGAGGTATTCGGAACTTTTGGTTTTGATTTACCATAGCCAACATAAGAAACTCTCTTAGGGTCAACACCACTTCCTATAAGAATTTTTGCTACCTCCTTCGCTCTAAGCTCCGAAAGCTTCTTATTATACTCATCACTACCTATATCGTCAGTGTGCCCCTCAACAACTACATCAACCTGATTATAATTCTTTAGAGTATTGGCTACATTTTTCAAAATTTGCACAAAATTCTCTTTAACCTCATACTTAGCAAAATCAAAAAGCACATCAGGAATCGAGAGATTAATTTCATTCTCTTTAACAATCACTTCAGCCCCTCTAACATTAGAAATGGCAATTGAAACATTAGAGACAATTGTCTCTTTTTCTTTTTCTTCCCATTTCTTAATAACCTCTAACATACCTTGAGAAGTACCTGAATAAATGACAGAGAGCCCATCATTGTAAACAACGTTAAAGAAGTAATCCTCTTCCATATAGTAAGGTTTGGAATCTGAAAGATTCCAGTAGTAAAAAATATCCGACGAACCAGAAATATACTTAATTACTTTAGTATTCTTAAACTCTTGTGCGAAACCATACTTTATCGTGAGTATAGCCATATCCTTCCCATCAATGTTAGTTACAGAAATAAGCTTATAATGTGCATTAAAAGGAATTTCCACAATGTCATAGAATTCTTTAAAACCTAACTTATGCACTTCCTTTCCTTTTGAGAACCACTCTTGACCAATATCTATATTACTCACTGGAAAGTATGGTACATTTCTAACAACCGGCATAAGATAATCCTTTGAAATAATCATTTCCCCATTTTCTGCCTGAATGTACTTACTTTCTGAAACCTCCTCAAGCCTAAATTCAATATCTTTAGTGTAATCCTTAGAGAAAACATAAAACACCCCTTCAACACCATAATAATTTTTCTTGCCGTCCGTTGAAACGCTTTTAACATCAAAAGATGCCTTATTCATTATCTCAACATACCTAGCAAAAGAATTATTCGTAAAAACATTCTGCCTAACAAAACTCTTAACCCTTATAATCTCATTAGTACTCATCAACCACCTAAAAATATA
>Ga0272449_1001883_pt1 | contig 20456 bp, 23 predicted proteins | sample YNPCB0241_FD_198679 | JGI IMG/M metagenome (GOLD analysis project Ga0272449, IMG submission 198679) | Hot spring sediment microbial communities from Yellowstone National Park, WY, United States - YNP-CB-024-1 | ecosystem: Environmental > Aquatic > Thermal springs > Hot (42-90C) > Sediment... | reverse complement strand
TGTCCCGGGTCATGTTTCTCAGCTCTTCTAGCGCAGTCCTTACGGCAATGGACTTTATCTTTTCGATGTCTGCTTCGCCCCTCGCATAGGCGTTGCCGAAGAATGTTAGCCAGCCTGGTATCCCGTCGAAGTGTTCATAGGCCGCTTCGAGGACCTCCTCGCTTACCCTTAGGTTTAGCTGGGCAAAACCTTTTCTCAGAAAGTCTATAGACTGCTCCCTGCTGAGCCTCTCAAGCTTTACCTCGACAAAGTATCTTCCATAAAGCGGAGACCTCGAGTCCTCTATACCAATAAAATCGTATAGCAACCCTACTTCCGAGCCAGTCAGAATAAAGGAAATATTCTTGTCATAGTCATAGGCGTGCGCGATAGCATCCTTCAGCTCTGACGACCTCGGCCCCCTCAGCCTCTGTGCCTCATCAATAGCGATGACAATCTTTTTCTTGTTTAGCCGGTCAAACAGCTCTACGAGGCTCAATGAGTCGCTCCCCCTCCAAGAAACCTCGACCTCGACCCCCATAACTCTTAACCCACGGATACCCATGAGCAAGTCTCTGATTTTGTCAAGGGAGCCGCTGAGCCCTTGAGCTATAAGCCGAAACAAATCGCCCCTGCCATAGTTCCTCCTCAGCGCCCTCGCATCTATGAGTACATAGGGAATGTCCAGCTCGCTGAGTGCAACCCTGAGAACAGATGTCTTTCCTATACGCCTTATACCTGTAAGCAAGATTAAGGGTCTCCCGATACTTCTCTTTAATTCTTCTATCTCTTTTTCCCTATCGTATAGGTCTTCTCTTCTCTCTTTCGGCCTCTCATCAAACAGCAACTTCTACCCCAGAACATAACTTCTGCCCCAGAATATATACTTAACCTTAATCCATTACTCGGGACAAAGACTAGTCATAAATTACCACTACAAGTTAAACAGAAAAGTCAAACTAAAAAAGTAAAGTAAACCATAAAAGCATGTATGAATTAATGTATTATGCAGGAATTTTCAAGAGTAATTGATATTCATATCCATCCACCTCTTGATGCTGAAGATAAGGGCGTCAGTCCAAAAAACATCGCCGAGGAGCTACTTGACTTAATGGACAAGAGTGGGGTCTCGAAGGCAGTCATACTGCCAATAGCCCCATACATTTCCAACAACTACATATACAAGCTAGTTGAAGTGGAGCCGAGAAGGCTAGTAGGCTTCGCTTTGGTTGTTCCCAACCCCGCGGATAAGGCCGTGATGGAGCTAGAGAGGGCCGTCCTAGACTTAGGCTTGAAGGGGCTTAAGCTCCACCCAGGCATGCAGGGCTTCTGCCTAAGGAGCACACACGTCTGGAAGGTCCTGAGGAGAGCGGGCGAGCTAGAAATACCGGTAATCATACACGCCCTATGGATGGATGAATCAAGCCTTTACTTCAAGAGTCCATACAAGCCCTGGGAAAACCCCCTAGAAGACTACGCCCTCCTACCTTACATTGCACCTGAGACAAGATTGATCTACGCACACATGGGAGGCCTCCTCCACTTCAAAGAAGTCTTCAACATTGCTACGCACAGAAACGTATACCTAGATACGTCGTACAGCATTATCACTATTGCTCGTGAGGTGGGTCTCGAAAGGCTAGCTCATTACATCAAGTTGCTTGGAGCAGAGAAGATCCTGTTTGGAAGCGACTTGGTTCCAGGCCTAACCCCTGAAGATTTAGGGCCTCAAAAGCAGATCGAGCTTATCAATAGACTCCCCCTAAGCCAAGAGGAAAAAGAAAAAATACTATTTAAAAATGCCCTACAGCTAATGGGAACTTCCTGAAAAGCTATTGTACTCGGTTAATAGTTACAAACATTGTTGCATTTGGGAAGAAGTAAAAAGGGAACATTGGTATTTTCAATACCAAGACTTTAAATATTTCTTGGTATTCTCAATACCAAGATGGAATCACAGAATCCATGGTGGAAGGGCAAAGAGTTTTTCGAAGAAGACGAGGACCACAAGAAGTGGAGGCAAAGCAGTGTAAGATGGGTGCCCCAGCTACTAGAAGAAATTGAGCTAGAGACTCCTGCTCTTCATTTCCTCTATGGTCCCCGACAGGTCGGCAAGACGACGCTTTTAAAGCTTCTTATTGGAAAACTTCTTCAAGTAGTTGATAATCCCAGGGCAATTTTCTACTACAGGTGTGACTTGCTTGCCGACTACGAGGAACTCAATAGTGTGCTCATGGAATACTTGAAAATAAAAAGGAACGAGGGTCTTCGGACTTCGTTTATTTTTCTAGACGAGGTTACCTTCCCGAGGGAGTGGTATAGAGCAATCAAATACATGGTTGACAGGGGCTATTTTCAAAACGATATAGTTGTTCTCACGGGCTCTCTAAGCATGTATGCGAAAAGAGAAGTAGAAACATTCCCAGGTAGGAGGGGTCGAGGCAGGGACTACATTTTATACCCGTTAAGCTTCAGGGAATACATAAAGGTTTCAAGGCCAGACCTATACGGAAAACTCGAGGAAATCAGAGACTTGAGCCCGAAAGAAATACGCGAGAAGTGTTTAAAGCTCATCCCATGGAGGGAAGAACTAAACAAACTGTTTGAAACATACCTAGTAACTGGAGGCTTCCCACTGGCAGTGAAGACCTACCTAGAGAATAAAAGTATAAGCAGAGAGGTGAAAGAGACTTATCTTTCAGCATTTCTCTACGACCTGGCAAAACTAAGGAAAAACGAGGCAATAGCCAAGAGAGTCTTGAAAGCCATAATCGAGAAGCTACCCTCTCCGGTAAGTCTCAACAGCATAGCAAAAGAGTTCGAAATAAGGTCGCACAAAACAGTTTTCCAATACTTAGACCTTTTCGAGAAACTATTCATTGCTAAGAACCTCTACTTCATGGATCCAGACAAGACTGTTGAGGTATTCTACAAGGAGAGGAAAGTACATCTCACGGATCCATTCCTCTACGAGGTCTTTTCGGAGTGGTGCCACGTACAAAGGCCCGAAGAGTCAAAAATCGTGGAAAGCGTGGTAGCAACACATCTAGCCAGAAGGTCCAGGGTAGGCTACTGGAGAAACAGAACAGAGATCGATGTGGTTCTCCCCGACCTTTCACTGGGATTCGAGGTAAAATGGGCCGAAAAAACAAAATTATACCCCGGGAGCATGGGAAAAATCAAAAACATAGTCTACCTCACAAAAGAAGAATTCTCCGACGAGCCACTTGCAGTCCCCGTAAGCGTGTTCCTAAGCTGTCTAAAATTATAGATTCTTGCCTGGAGCAATAGGACTCAACTGGACATGTTAAGTTTTAATAAGAGCCCCTATACCAAGCCCTGAGAGCTAAATGAAGAAGCTAGTCAAGATAGCCATTGCTACAATCCTTGTTATATCCCTAACAATCCTTGCAGGCCTCTCAGAAGCCAAGAAGCCTGAGTCAAGGATCCCAAGGCTTGAGGCACTAAACATCACTGTTTACCCCCAGTGGCTAAAGCTTAGACAAACCCAGGCAAACATATCAAGCTTCAGCTTCACCTTCGAGAGCACAGCTACTGAACCGATGAGTCTCCAAAACATTACAGTCCTCCTCTCTTCTCCACAGGGCATCAAAGTGAAAAACATCTCCCTTATTCTGGGAATTAATGGCACCCGACAGGTGCTCCCAGCTGTTTTCTCAGAGAGAAACCACACCATTACTCTGATGGTTAGCGGGATAAACATAACGGTTCCAGTCAAAAACCAAATCGAAATCAAGATAGCATACATCCCCGAAGTCGACGCATCAGCTCTCACAAGCAAAACAGCCAACCTGACATGTACACTCCTACTCGACGGCTACAAGCTAACAAACACCATTAACCTGTGGACAAACGCCTCTCTAAAGGCGGTGGCCAAAGGCCAGGGAACACAAATAAACATGTATACAAATGTCACGCTAACAGGAAACAATTCTCTCATACTCAGAGCTACAACAGAAAACCCCCTAGCCCTCTGCATAACAGGAGCAGACATACTTGTAGCAACTAATCCTACAAGCAAGGACTTTTCCCTAGCACAAGACGGCAACTGCCTCAAAATATCCGGCGCTGGCAGGCTACCGCAGACAATTACTGTCCAAGCCCAACTAAAAGTCCAGAAACAAGACTCACCGATAGCTACGATAAGCATACAGCTAAAGGCGGAAAACAGAACAATAACAGAGAAACAAACAACAATAGAGGCAGGCAAAATATTATCTATACGGAAACCCTACATTATACCATACATCCTCACACTAACCACGCCAGAACCAATCAACGGGACACTTATACTAAAAATAGGAGAAACAACGAGACAAACAAAGCTCACAATGGGAAAAGCCACCCTAATACTCACAGAAGCCTTCTGGCCAATACTGACCCCAATACCAATACAAGCAACAGAAATAACGCTTGACGGCACCCAGACAACCTTCTACGCTGTCCAGGACCAGCCAGAAACAATAATCCCCGGAATAGCAACCCTAGCACTAGTCACGATAATTGCTCTCACTACGGGGTTTATCATTTATAGAGAAAGGAAAAGAAACAAGAAGAAAAATCCTCCACCAATCACTGAATTTATAGAAGAGATCGAGATAAGCTAGACATACGGGAATAGGATAATAACAATGTTATCAGTAATCATAACAAAGTTATTACATGAAATCTCTTTTTAAAATAAAAGCATAACAAAATTATAATAAATAATAACATTGTTATAACAAAAAATTTACAATTCAAAAGTCATAAAACTTGGCACAGAGGACAAACATGCCTACATCAACTTTAAAAGGATAGTTCACCCACAAAAATTAGGAGCGAGATGCTGTCAAAAGAAGAAAAACACAGATTTCTCAACAATCTGCGAGAAGACGAAGAATTTAGACTAGCGGTAGCTGGGCTCCTCGGCTTAAACACCATACTCGAAGAGCTGAAAAAGCTCCGGCAAGACTTCCAAGCCCACTTAGAGCTAGAAGAAAAGAGATGGGAAGAGAACGACAAGAAATGGGAGCAAGTCTTCAAAAAACTCGAAGAACACAGCAAGATACTAGAGCAACATAGCAAAATGCTTGAACAGCAAGGAAAGCTCTTAGAAGAGCATAGGAAAGTCCTGGAGGAACACACAAAGATTCTACAGCAACACAGCAAAATGCTGGAGGAGCACTCTCGGCAACTCCAAGAGCAAGGTAAATCGCTAGCAGAGCTCAAAGTGGTTATAGGCTCCATGGGGAGGAGGTGGGGTTCAGACCTAGAGCGCACAGTGCTCGAGATTTATAGGCAAGCACTCGAGACAAAGGGGATCAAGCCTGAAAACGTAGCCAAATTTACCTATGAAGACGTCGAGGGCAAATATTACCGGAGAGGCGCAAAAATTGAGGTTGACATCTATATGCACAACGACACAACTGTACTCATAGAGGTCAAATCGAGGGCAGAGCTAGAAGACGTCGAATGGTTCCTCGACAAGGCGGCAATAGTGGAGAAAATTATCGGCAGAAGAGCAGACAAGCTTATCATCGTCGCCGTGAACATAGACAAGGACGCATATGAGAGGGCCCAAGCCCTAGGCATAGACGTAGTAGCCGGTGCAGTAATCGAGTAGGTCCCAGGAAGGTTTTCCCACAGCATATAGAAGTGTCTAAAAGTAATTGTCTTGCTGTGCAACAAATAAATAGAAGCTTCATAAATGTGTTTTTGTGCCTAGACCACAATCGCTCGAGCTCCACCTGACGGTTCTCGTGGACGATTATTCCGGCATCACAAGGTTACTTGCAGAGCACGGCCTAAGCATCCATGTCAAAGCAGTTTATGACGACGGAGAAACATATAGGCTCCTCTTTGACACTGGCCAGACAGGAGAAGTGTTGCTCAGGAACGCACAGGCGCTAAAAATGCTTCTTGAAGACATCGATGCAGTTGTCCTCTCTCATAGGCACTACGACCACGCCGGCGGCTTGCCCCAAATACTAGACAAGATAAAAGCCAAACCCCTAGTCGCACACCCAGACGTCGTAAAGCCCAGCTACTCCTCTCGAGAAGGCTTCATGCGCTTCAACCTGGCCCTCACTAGCACCCAGTGGGAAAAAATAATCACCAGCCTAGAGCCAGTCCTAACCAGGAAGCCCCTCGAGCTAGCTCCAGACATATGGTTCCTAGGAGAAATACCCAGGACAAGCGACAACTCCTACGCGACCAGGGGGTTCTATACACAGGAAGCCGGAGAAGTAGTCCCAGACAACCTACTGGACGACACGGGCATAGCCATAAAGCTCCAAGACACGGCAATAGTAATAGCTGGATGCAGCCACTCAGGAATAGCGAACATAGCCCGACAAGCAAAACAAATAACAGGAGCACAGCAAATAGCCATAATCGGCGGACTACACACGGGCCAAGCCACAGACCAAGAACTAGAAACAATAACAAGGGAACTCGCCTCGCTAAATACAACCGAAGTCCACGCAGGCCACTGCACCGGGCTCAGAGGAGAAATAGCCCTCCACAACCAATGGAAAGAATCAATGCACAGGATCCACAGCGGCTACACAGCCATCTTTAAGCTACCAGAGAGAAAGGAATAAAACCAGACCCCCTTACATACCAAAAATGCCCTTCGAGACAACTTCTGAAGATGCACGGTATTGACTTAAATGTAGGAATAAATCCCCTAGAAGCCTTATTTTGATATGTTTCCACGTCTCAGAGACAAGGTAGCCAATTCGCCTTGTTTGCTAAGTTTAAAATACTACTTTTCGTTAAAAATAATGGTAAGAAGTTTGAGCTTCACAGTGGTCATCGAAAAAGACGAGGATGGTTACTATGTCGCCTACGTCCCAGAGCTACCCGGCTGTCACACGCAGGCTAAAACCCTAGACGAGCCCCTGGAAAGGATCAAGGAAGCAGTTGAACTTTACCTAGAAGTTGAGGGGTCTTCTGCGGAGATTAAGCGAGAACCGGTCGGCATACAGTTCATTGAGGTCGGTGCCAATGAGCATAAGACCATTCCATAAAGGCGAAGAGATCGCGCGCGCTGCATTAAAAAAGGAGGAGTGGAGAGGTGAATAGAATATGGTAATAACTTCTCTCTTAGATCTTGATTTGAGAAAAATACTAGACCTTATTGAGAGGAAGTACAACATTAAATTGCCAAAAAGAGTAATAGAGGTCTACCTAGACGACACCCATGACCTGCTATTTGTAAGGTTCAAAGAGCCCCAAGGAATCGAGACCGGCGAACCCCTCCCAACAAGAGCCATAGCAACGGTATTCATCGAAGAGAAAACAGGCGAAATAACCGCCCTCGAAATAGTAGGATTAAGCGACCTACTAGAAAAGCTAGCAATGGCATAGCTTTTTTGTTCTCCTCAGAGTCAGCACACGAGGTTTTCAAGATACTACAAAATACTAACCTAAAACCTTACTTGTGGGGTGCCTACCCTGCCGTATTCCCTAAATTTTCCCCGAAGCTCACATTTAACCCAGGTATATTCCCTCAAAGACCATCGGTCTCATGTTATGGGACATCCAAAATGAAATGAAAAATTTATAGTCTAGACTATAATAGTTTTAACTATAATATGAAACCTCTAATTGACAGGAGGGAAGAGCTTAAGGCCCTTGAGGAGTGGTATAACAAGGGAAGAGTAGCCCTCCTATTTGGAAGGAGGCGAGTCGGAAAAACCAGGCTCGTCCTAGAGTTCATAAAGAATAAGAGAGCCGTCTATCTCCTAGCCGCGGATTCGACCCTCGAATACAACCTTGCAAAGTTTTCCAAAGAATTGTCAGAGAGATTCAGCGTTCCAGGCTTGAGGTTCAGAGACTTCGAGGAGCTTTTCCGCTTCATCGAGGGCAGAAGCGACGTAGATATAGTAGTCATAGACGAGTTCGGGTACCTAGTAAAGGCGGGGACTCTTCCACAGTTCCAACGAATCGTGGACCTCATCCTTGACACAAAGAAACTAGTATTGACTGGTTCAACAATCTCAGCTATTGAGTCTAAACTCCTGGGATACAGGAGCCCACTCTATGGACGCCTAGACCTCGTAAAAAAGATCCAGCCACTCCGCTTTCACCACTTGTTCGAATGGTTCCCCGGCGCAACCTTTGACGGGGCAATAGCTGTCTACGGGGCCACGGGCGGGGTCCCACGCTACCTTGAATTCTTCTCGAAGTGCACAGGGGATGAGGTCGAAAAAGTAATGTTTAACCCCGACATATTGCCTTTCCGCGACGCAAAGCTCATAATAGAGGAGGAACTGCCCGAGCCGCACCGCTACTTCCAGATACTCGAGGCCATTGCAGGCGGCAGGACAAGGCTAAGCGAGATCTCACACGTTACAGGCATTGAGCCACACAAGCTACCATACTACCTCGGCGTCCTCAGAGACCTCGGCTACGTCTACTACGAAAAGCCCCTGCTCGAGGGCAAACGCGGCACATATAGGGTCAAGGAGCCGTACTTCGCCTTCTGGTTCAGGTTCATATACCCGTTCTACGAGGAGATAGAGTCGGGACTACGGACACACGCCGAAACATATTTTCGGAAAAACTTCAACACGTACCTAGGCCAAGTCTTTGAACAAGTCGCAGGAGGACTAGTCCTCCAAAAAATCAAACATACGAGGGCAGGCCGGTGGTGGAAGGGGGACACAGAGATAGACCTCATAGCAATAGACGAGGATACAGCCAAAGCCTACTTCATAGAATTCAAATACAGCTCCGACGTAGACCCAGAAACCGAGCTAGACAAGCTCAAAAAGAAGACAGCACTATTCGGCTGGAAAAAAGACACAAGGAAAGAAGAATACATAGTCGTCGCAAAATCATTCAAGAAACAGTCAAGCCAAGCCACAACCATAGACCAGCAAAAACTCCACCAAATAGCACTAGAAACCCTAAACAACGAGAGAGAAAAATATTAACAGGTACCCCGCTAAGTCTTAAATGGAGCAATTTATTGTTGGTCGCTAGAAATACAGCTAGCCCGCGTTGCTGAACAGAATGTTGTTTTCTTTCTCGGGAAAGATAAAGCAGGCCCCAAAGAATAGATAGGGATCAACCACCTTAAATATATAACAGAGTAATGATTATAGAAAATAGAAAGTGGTGAAATGATGGAGCTAAGCGAGCTCAAAACAAAGATACTAGCCCTGCTCAAGACCGACGAAGAATTCCGCTACGCAGTAGCAGGCATGATCGGCTACGACGAGATACTAAAAAGACTCCAGAAACACGACGAGAAGTTTGAAGAAATAGTCTCTATACTTAATAGGCATGAGGAGATACTTGCAAGACACGAAGAGAAATTCGAAGAAATACTGGCACAGATCAAAGAAATCCGGGAATCCCAAAGCAGGCTAGAAAACCGCGTTAACTCTATAGACAACCGTGTAGACTCGCTAGAGAAAAGCTTGAGCTCTTTAGATAAACGTGTAGACTCTTTAGAAAAAGGCGTAAACATCTTAAATAAACGTGTGGATTCTCTAGAGAAACGTATAGACTCTTTGGAGAAAAGCGTAAACTCCTTAGAGAAAAGAGTCGACTCTTTAGATAAACGCGTAGGCTCCCTAGAGGAACGCGTCGATTCACTGGCAAGCGCCATGATAACAGGCTTCGCCGAGCTAAGCAAGTTCGCAGGCATAACCTTCGAAGAATTCGTAAGAAAATTCCTAGCAGCAAGCCTCCAAAAGTCAGGTCAGATACCCCAGGGAGCAGAGCTCACAAGAAAAGTCATAGACGGCGAAGAAATAGACATCTTCCTAGAAGACCCCCTCATAGTAGGCGAAGTAACAGCACACGCAGACACACCCCAGGAAGCCGACAAGCTCCTCAAAAAAGCAGAACTAGCAAAAACAAGATACGCAAAGAAGCCAAGAAAAATACTAGTAATCCTCACAGCAAAAAGAGACGTAGCCCAAGAAATACAGAAAAAGGCAAAAGAGAAAAACATAGAACTAATAATAGGAAGAATAATAGACTAACCCCAACAGCCCGAAACCCCCTTAATAGCACGACATATCAAATCTAAAAAGCCCTAACAAAATCTCTAAAACTTTTATCTTTTAAGTCCCCGATGAACTTCTTTCGTTGACAGAACCACTATATTCTCATCCCTATATAATGTCAAGAAAGCTTTTTGACTGTATGCAGAAGTAATAAAAGGGATCCATGGGCAGATCAACTCGTACCTCTCTTGGGGCAATCGACCTTATTCGTCCTGGAAACTGCCTAATAATCGGTTTCGCCGCCCTAGTGGGCTACACGATTGGAGTAGGAAACGACCCCTTAAAAGCGTCTCTACTGTTTCTGGGCGCCGCCATGCTCGGAGCCTGGGGGAACATTATAAACGACCTTTTCGACCTGGAGGTCGACAAGGTAAACAAGCCTTGGAGACCGTTGGTCAGAGGCATAATCACTCCGCGGCAAGGTCTAACATTAGGGCTTCTTCTCGTCTCCCTAGGGATCGCCTCAAGCATATACGTGTCACTGGTGTGCGGGGCCCTAGCAGTATCTAGCTTCCTCTTACTTTTCATTTACTCGTGGAGAGCCAAGAGTAGTGGTCTCCCAGGAAATATCCTAGTATCTTTCCTCTCAGCCCTAAACATCATTTATGGAGGAGTTGCATCTCCAAAACCACAGCTATCAATTCTCCCAAGCATATACGCATTCACGATTATTCTTGGACGAGAACTCGTAAAAAGCCTAGAAGACATAAAGGGCGACGCCGAGGCAGGCATAAAGACGATAGCCGTCCAACACGGTCCCAGGACAGCCATGCAGGCAAGCGGAGCAGTCCTTCTAGCCCTTGTAGCAATAAGCCCCCTCCCAGCCCTCTTCCATGGCTACAGCACGAGATACCTCGCCCTCGCCCTTCTAGGCGTAGACCTGCCGATACTTTATGCATTACGACTATTATGGAGGAACCCAGTAGCCAATGCATGGAGAGCCACCAGGATACTGAAAATCCCCCTATTTATGGGTCTACTCGCATTCCTTCTCGGGTGAAACCATGAAAGGCGAAGTCTCAGCAGAGCTCAAGAGGAAAAGCATACATGTAATACCAGGCTTCCTAGCATACCCAGTAATCATCTGGATAGGCAGATTAGCGGGAATCATCATCTCTGCATTCTTCCTCCTACTCTACACCATCAACGAGATATCCCTAAGGAAAGGCCTCAACATTAAAGTCCCAATAGCATACGACACCTACAAGATAATGGCCCGCCAAGAAGAAAGACAAGGCAGATACTTCACAGGCACAATCTACTTCTGGCTCCTAACCCTCACCACAATAATCCTCCTAGACCCCCAGCGGGCAGTAGCAGCAATAATGATATCAAGCCTCGGAGACGCAGCCGCCGCGATAACAGGAAAAGCAATAGACGGACCAAGATGGCCATTCAACAAGAGAAAGACACTTTCCGGATCCCTAGCAATGCTAGCTACAAGCATATCTTCCTGCCTCATAGTTGGCCTGCAGCTCCCAACCTCACTCCTAGCGTCTCTAACAGCTACAGCCATAGAAGCCTCAACCAGAACCTCGGTGCTAGACGAGCTCACAGTCCCCCTAGCACTACTCCTAGTCCTACTATTCTCCCCATAAACCCATCCCACACCTCTCTGTAGCTAATTTTCGTAAAAACCACTGCGACCCCTGATCAAGGTTAAGTAAGACCTAGAAAAATGCAATGAAGAAAAACAACTAGTGGATATTTATAATCATTTAATACATCCCGAGAAAAGATAGCGTCTATATAGATGCAATCACCTTTAAAAGGCATTTAGAGAAAGCCTTAATTTGGAACATCAAAAAGCCTAATCCCTAGCCAGCTTTTTAAGTCTGAAAGCAATTTATAATGTTAGAATATGGCAGTTGTGGTCCCCAGGAGGATCGCTGAGGAGCTCCAGAAAAGAGGCATCGACGCAGAGTCACTCACAATTGACTATCTTGCAAGGCTACTACAACTAGACCCCGAAGCAACGGCCCAGTTCCACCTCGAACTAGCATTAAGATATCTAGAAGAGGGAAAAAGGCTCATAGAGAAAGATCCAGCCCAGTCAAGCGAAAAACTCTACAAAGCGGCAGAAGAGTCCGTCAAAGCCCTTGAAACATATCTTAACCTCAAAGAAATCCTCGAAGACGTCGAGAAAAATGGAAGATGGAGCATTGCTAGACTCGAAAAAGCCGTAAGTAAAAATTTCACAGAAACTAGGATCCCAGTTCAGGTCATGGTGGGACACCGCATGGGCATTACACGTCTGGGGCTTCCACGAGGCAAAACTTGATACAGAAGACGTAAGAATGAGACTCCTTGACATCGAGAGCATAGTTCTGGAGGCACAAAAAATAATCGAGGGTGACAAGCAAACTACGAAACCAATGCGCAGAAACCAGTAAAGAGTCTATAATAACTAAATCACATAGATAGCGCACTCTAACATGCCACCACACGAAAAGACCGCATAAGGACACTTTCAAAATCTAAATACACAAATTTGGGTTTTGTTCTTTTAGGTAGATTTTAATAACTGCGAACCACTTGAACCATAGGTGTCATTCCGTGGATGTTTTCGAGAGAATCAAAAAGCAGTTCAGCCTAGTGGAGGAACTCGTAGGAGAGATGGAAACAGAAAACAGTTATAGGGGACTAGAGAGGCTAATCCAGCTAATCATACAGGCCCTCCTCGATCTTGGTCTAATGGTAATTTCTGCTCTGGGACGCCAGAGGCCTAAAGCATATGCCGAAATAGGCTACATTTTGAGGGATCTCGGGATCCTAGATGAAGAGGACGCCTCCAAGCTGAGGTCTATGGCTGGGCTAAGAAACATCCTTGTACATGCCTATGCAGACGTTGACAGGGAAAAGGTATTTACCTTTGCAGAGAGGCTCAAAACAGATGCTCCAAGAATAGCTTCCACAATAATGAGACGCCTCGAAACCAAGCCCGTAGACCCCCCAAGCGAAGACATGGACTCGCTAGTGGAAAAGCTTAGGCAAGTGTTAAATGGCAAGGTCGCCCTCGCCCTCCTCTACGGCGGCATGACAAAGGGCTACACACTTAAAGGAGACTACGACATAGCAGTCCTCATAGAGCCACGATGCGACCTATACAAGCTCGGAGAGCTAGCCGCAGACATAGCCGAGGCACTCGGAGTCCCCGAAGAAAAGGTAGACATTGTCTGCCTCGATTCCCTGGCCCCAGAACACGCCCTGGAGGCTCTAGACGGGAAGCCAATAATCGTGGAAAGCCCTGCCCAACTATTCGAGTTAAAGCATAGGGCCCTGATCCAGCTACTAGACCTAGAAGAAGACTTGAAAACCATCGAAAACTTAGTTGCAAAATAGTTCTTTTCTCCACTTTTCCTCCTAAAGCTTGGCTTTTCACAAAAGAATTCACACTTCGCCTCTTACAAACTTACACAAGGATAAGCTACACCTTAGCCACTCTCCAAAGCCTTCAGGGGGCGCGCGCTCCATCGATACACATATGTCTCAGAGGACAAAAAACTGGGAGAGCCTAGACTTAATGAATAAAGCCACTTGCAAAAATTTATAATTTCCTAAATAGTTTCAGCTTGTATGCTGTCCTCTTCCTCTGCGCCTGTGCCTCTAATGCCTTCTCAGTTCCAAATCACGCCAAGTCTCGTTTCCGCCGCCTATAAGCGTGCACTACGCTACGGAGCCTACTGGAGGCTCAGGCCGGAGGAGAGGGCAATCCTCCTTTTAGCCCGAGGGCTCAGGGCAATAAAAAGCCCCACTCTAAGGGAGGCTTTACTCAGGATCCTAGAAAAAGTCTGGCCCTCCAAGGCAACAATGATAAAGGCCTATGAGGAGGGTCTCAAAATATTAGCTAGGAAAATCCAGCTGGCACTCGCTATTGGAGCCATCCAAGTAGCTGAAGCCCTTAGGAGGGCGACCCATGGCATAGTCCTAGCGCTAGGTTACTCCTATCAAAACACACCCCTATTCTACAGAGGCTAAGCATGGGGGTTAAAGAGATAAAGTTCACTACACATGCCGAGGAAAAGCTCAAACGGTTAAAGAACTAGGAGCTACAAAGGAGAAGGTCCTAAAAGTCCTTAACAATCCTCAGAAAATAGTAAGTGGCTATCGTGGAAGGAAGATAGCACAAGGTTTATTAACATGGGAACTCTTGTCGAGGATAGTTTATGAAGAGGACGATAAGATCCTTGTTATCACTGTTTATCCCTGCAAGAGGGAGAGATACGAATGAAGATAAGATATGATAGAGAGGGCGACGTCCTGGATATACTAGTTAGAGATGCACAGATACACCACGCTGAGGACTACGGGCAAGTAATAATCAATTACGACGAAGAAAGCAGAGTAGTCGAAATCGAAATCCTAGAAGCAAGCAGGGTACTCAAAGATATTCTTGAGGAAATTATCAAAGCCCCAAAACGAGAAATTGTAGAAATAGCTTAGAACGAGACCATTACATCTGGAGAACTATCATATGCATTTGGAGCCAAAAGAGTCCCACTCCGCTCCACGCGCCCAGCGCACTAGAACTACTATACACAGAAACCACATAAACAACCCAGCCATGACAAACCAATCTAAGAGCCCTGACGCGTCCCAGCAAGCAAACACATAGCGAAAGGCCTAAGAAAGGCCATCTCAAGACATACATAAAAGTTACATGCCAACGGGTCCCCATATATGCGAAGAGTCAAGCTCCGCCTCGCTGGTCTACTCGTAGAGTTCACAGACAGAGAAAAAGCGCTAGCCCAAGTCCAAGAGTGGGCTGAAAGAGGCACAATCCAGCCTATAGTCATTTTTGGCCCCGAGGGATGCGGCAAAACAGCGCTCCTACGCCAGGCCTCCCACGTACTTAAAGATGCCGGCTACACTGTCTTCCACCTCTACCCACTTGACCGAATATCCGAGGCAGACATCGAGGAGCCAGACATAAGGAAAGCCTTCCTAGACCTAGCCCAGAGAGCTCTCTCAGAAGACTCCCTTGGTAGGGTAGCCTGGGCAGTGTTCGACTTTATACGTGAAGCCCTCAAGAGAAAAAAGAGAAAGATCGCTGTCCTAGCGGACGACGTCTTCCAGGTCATAGGGGTTCAAAACGCCGCGGCATACGTCAAGGGGCTACTAAACATGATAGAGCACCCACTCTATGACTACGAAAACATTGTAGCAATTGTGGCGACAAGCGAAGGCGTTTCCAGGAGAGAGATAGCCAGGCACCTCTGGGCAAACCTAATGCCTATCTGGAACATGCCTAAAAACGGCTTCCAAGAACTCTACGAGAAACTACCCCACCCCAAGCCAGACTACGAGAAAGCATGGAGCCTGACAGGCGGCAACCCCAGGATACTCTCAATCCTCTACGAGAAAAAATGGGACTCCAACACAGCTGTAAGCGAGCTCGCCTCAAAAAAGCGGCTAACAGCCTTTATACTCTCGCTAAACCCACAAGAGCGGGAATGGCTAGCCGAGGCAACAGAGGACCCAGACAAACTCTTCACAAGAGAAAAGCTACCACTCCTCGACAAACTCGTTGACCTCAACCTCATCGTAGACACCCTGGCATCTAGAGACCCACAACTCTGGGTAGACCAGCCCCCACCAGAGAAAGACCCACAGCTAGGCATAGGCAGACACATAGCCTGGCAGACGCCCCTACACAGGGAAGCAGTCAAAAAAGCACTAGAAGAATTTGCACGGTGACAACAGAATATGTTTCCAAATAGCCATGCTGACCCCTAATTAAATGGGGAAATAGACATAAAGTCGGAAAATGAAAGCTGATGCAAGAGGGAAACCCCATTGCATAGAAAGCTGAGTCATTCTCTGGACACTAGACATATAGCATCATCAGCTACAACAGGTTTTTAAAATGTTGTAATACTTTAGAGTATAGGGGTAAAGTGAAGGACTGGAGAAGTAGAATAACGATAGACCCTGAAATACTGGCCGGAAAACCAATAATAAAGGGCACAAGAATACCTGTAAAGCTGATCCTAGACCTACTCGCAAACGGCTGGACAACAGAGGAAATCCTCGAGAACTACCCCCAGCTCAAAAAGGAGGACATAACCGCGGCTTTAAGCGCGCGATTATAAGTAAACGCGTGGAAAGAGGTAGGTAGGTGGAGGCAAGATGAGGGTAAACTACGACCCAGAAGCAGACATACTATACATAATAATAAGGGAGGGTCCAATAAAGGACACTGTAGAGGCGGACGACGACGTGTTAATTGAGATTGCGGAGGACGGAAACTTGGCTGGAATAGAGATATGGAACGCCTCGAAAAATCTCCTAGATCCAATCGCGAAAGTGTTCTCCACAAAGATTAGAAAATCTCTTGAAGCAACTACAAGGCAGTAGACAATGGCTGAATTACATAGGAGCTTGTGCAATAGTGGCAGAGGCACGTCTATAGGCAGGTAGGCTTTGGAGAACCCCGTGAAAGATTTGGCTAAATTGCCTTCGCAGAAGCGTTAAAGAATGGATAGCACAGCGCACCCATAGACGCTTGATGACAAGGAGGTCATAGCCGCACTATCGCTAATATTTCTCCCCGCCTCGAGCCAAAGAGAACTGGCCCACAAAAGACGAAACTTTCTAGATTATCCTCTTCGCACCTCTATTCTAACCCCCGAAACGAATTATTCCTCCACAGCTTCTTCGAGTATACCCGGAGAAAAAGCTCTAAGGGCTTAGTGGCCATTCTTCTAGTTTTTTCATTTTTGGCTCTACGAAGACTATCTTGAAGACTAGGGCCGCGATTCTGAGCTTGGCGGCGTAGTCGAGGAGCTCTTTTCTCCCGGATACTGTGTATTCTTTTTCCATTATTTCGGCTATTTCCTCAAACTCCCTTATGTCGTCCATGGTGAATGTGTCTGGGTCCTTGTTTAGTAGCTCTCTGAGCCTGTTCTCTACCTCTTTAGTGTAGTACTTCGACCTTGAGCCGGGGATCATTCCCCTGAGAGCGACTAGAAGCGTTAACGCCTCAGTCCTGCTTACTACGCCTTTTTCCTCCAGGACCTTCAATAGGAGCTCGTTAAAGCCGAAGATTCCTTTCTCGAGCTTGTCGAGCCTGGTACTTACGCCATCAATTTTCCTGTCGACTTCATCAAGCTTGGCTTGCAGGCTCTTTGTGGTGGTCTCGAGGCCCGCCAGCCTAGTATCATGGGCCTCCAGCCTCGCCTCTACCTCTTTGAGCCTTGCTTCCACCCCTTTGAGCCTCATCTCCACTTCTTTGAACCTAGTGTCAATTTTTCCAAACTGTTTTGCAAGCCAGTATCCTAGGCTGGCTGACGAAGAAGCTATCGAGAGCAGGATAACAGCTGTGTTGAGTACATCGTCCACGCCACGCCCCCGTAAACTATGGTTCCAGAGCCTATAAGGATTTCGCACAGGAGGCCCGCAAAACCGTAGGTAAATTTTGATGACACGTGGGCAAAAGTAGCGTAAAAAGACGACCCCAATTTTAACTATGAAAGGTCATCACATGAACACAACGACCCGCGTTATGGGAAAGGGCCACTATCTCTAAATTAGAAAGCCCCTGTCTACTCTCTACCAAAAAACTATAAACACATTTATTGAAAACTGAAGAATCAAGCATTACCGGTAGCCTTAAACTCAAAATATAAGATTCACTAGATAATGATAAAGGATTATGAGCCCGACGATTCCTAGAAGAGCCGCTGAGGAGCCCAAGAGGAGAAACCTGGACCCAGAGCCCCTTGGAGGTGATTTCCTAGCCAGCTTGCTGGAACCCGACCCTCAGGCAGCCGCAGAGTCCCACCTAGAACTAGCTGTGAGATACCTAGAGGAAGGAAGGAACCTCATCGACACGGACCCCGTACAGGCCAGTGAAAAGATCTACAAGGCCGCCGAGGAGGCCGTCAAGGCGCTCACAATACACTTCAACTTAAAGGATATCCTTGAAGATGTAGAGAAGAGTGGAAGATGGAGCGTCGGGAAGCTCGAGAAGGCCGTTCTAAGCGTATCCGACAAGGTGGGTGACTGGTTCAGATCCTCCTGGGACACGGCGTGGGCGCTCCACGTCTGGGGCTTCCACGAGGCAAAATTCGACGCCGAAGATGTTAGGAGGAGGTTGCCGAGCATCGATAGAATGGTTACAGAAGCCCAGAGGATCATCGAAAAGAAGTAGCCCCGCCAAAAAGCTCTAGAAGCATGGAGCATCAAAGAGCAAGAGGCAAACAGCCTCATCCCCGGGGGAAAAAGAATCAACAGCCAAAGCGCGTATAGGCTATATCACCATAAGGCTGAATAAGATTATTTTAGTAAGAACGCCTAAAAGGAAAGGCATTAAATCTGATGGATTCTCCAGCACAGCGAGAAATGAGGCCATAATAAAGAACTGAGGTAGGATGAGAAGCAATGCATAGCCGATTGACTGCCCTCGAACTCCTCTGGAATCAATGCAAAAAACACCATGCTCCACAGTTCGACACGAATTAAATAAGGCTGACACAATCAAAGATGTATTGTCAATCAGCAACCCTACGGAGACGTCTCATAAGAGTTAGGTGAAGGCAAAACATGGATAAACTACACCCCAGAGCCAGACATACCCTACGTAGCAAACAGGGAGGAACCCCTCGGTTGCCATTTTCCCGAAAGGTATAAAAGTTCTCATGCTAGCTATTTTAGTGGTCGATCTTGGGCACTGTCAGGGCCAGGGTCGTGCTTAGGGGTTCCAAGGGCTCTAGAGAGGGTACTGCGTTAGTGGACACGGGTGCCGCGATGACTGTTGTAGACAAGGATATTGCAGATGCTGTTGGCGTCGTATACACCGGGAGGGGGAGGACACTGATAAGCGCTACCGGGCACAGGCTCGAGGGGGAAGTGGCAGTAGTTAGGGAGCTGATCGTCGAGGGTGAGGTACTTGACTACGAGAAGGTTCTCGCCGTAAGACTTAATGAGGAAGTCAAAAAGGCCTTGAGAAATCTCGACGTTGACGACTCCATAATCATAGGAATTACAACGATAGAGCTCGCAGGACTCATCCCGGACACGGCCACAGGTAGACTGAGGAAAATCGAGGCATTCCTCTTCTAAAACCACCACGTATATCCCTCACACATCTTCTATAACTCACAGCATGGAGAACTTAAGCTAGCTAGGCCATAAAGAGTTGGCTATGAGGATCTTCCTCAGTCATCTTCATATGAAACCTTATAGAGTATTAATGAGAGTATGTCCATAGGCAGGCAACTCTTGGAGGAGCTCAGGAGCGATGAGGGGCTAAGGAGGGCCCTAGCCGAGGAACTCCTGCCCGAGACCCTAAGACACAGAGAGCTCAGAAAGGCAATGCTCCTAGCATTATCTAGCGAGATGGCCACAAAGGAAGACATAGAGGAGCTTAAATCCTACGTAGACGCAAGGATCAACGATGTAAATAGGAGTATAAGCGACCTATACGGCATCCTCAAGGCATCCCTAGTCGCCATCATAGCTACACTCTTATCAACAATACTCGTACCACTCATACTAAGAATCCTCTTCCACACCTAACCACCCCTAACACTTATCCCTGCAAACCACATGGACAAAGCCTAACACCGAAACCGGGCAACCATCCCCAGACCCCCAACAGTGAATAGCCCTAAATAACAACAACTACGACAAGTGCAGACCGGGACCAGCTACTATCGGGAGACACACTCCTTCAGGCAAACCTCTCAGTAACATTCCCAGGAATAGTAAGGGCCTGGCACCGCCACCTCAGGGGCCAAGTAGACTACTTCTTCGTAGCCAGGGGATACGCGAAGATATGCGCATACGACGACACCACACAAGCCCTGCTAGAAGTAGTCCTAAGCGGAGACAAGCCACAAATACTACGCATACCCGGACACTACTGGCACGGCTTCAAGGCAATAGGCCAAGAGCCAGTCTACCTAATATACTTCGTAAACAAGCTATACGACTACCAAAACCCAGACGAAGAAAGACGCCCATGGAACGACCCAACAATAGTCCCCAAGACAATCAACGGCAAAAAAGACGACCCACGAACAGGCAAACCATGGGACTGGTTCCACCCACCACACAAATAAAACACACCCAACAAATCCACGAACACTCCTATAACAAAAAATATTTTTCACCAGCACCCGAAGCATCCACTACTGAGAACAGGAACAACAACCAGCAGAAAACATCACCTCCAATGAAAACACGTCAACGCGTCCCTACAAAAAGATAAATAACTGGGCGAAAAAGCATAAAATTTATATATTTTTCCTCAATTACCAGAACGTATGATGCCCTCTACCTCTGCGCCTGTGCCTCCAACGCCTCCAGCAATACCAAAATCCCCACAGCTCGTTTCCGCCGCTTACAAGCGCGCACTACGCTACGGAGCCTACTGGAGGCTCAGGCCAGAGGAGAGGGCAATCCTCCTTTTGGCTAGGAGGCTTAAAGCTATTAAAAGCCCGGCCC
>Ga0272449_1001880_pt1 | contig 20492 bp, 14 predicted proteins | sample YNPCB0241_FD_198679 | JGI IMG/M metagenome (GOLD analysis project Ga0272449, IMG submission 198679) | Hot spring sediment microbial communities from Yellowstone National Park, WY, United States - YNP-CB-024-1 | ecosystem: Environmental > Aquatic > Thermal springs > Hot (42-90C) > Sediment... | reverse complement strand
ATAGGAGATGGTTTCAAAGGCGTTCTAAAAATTGATTCAATTGAGAGCATAACAGTTGAAGATGAGGAGAATGAATTGGAGGAAATCAATTAAGAGGTGGATTAAAGGAGGATGATTTTAAATTTGATGAATGATGAGAAAAAAGGAGTGAGATTAAAAACTGATGAGATTATCTTTAAAAGGAGGATTAATTAAAATGGAAGAATTTTATTTATCAATTGAAACATTTATTAAAAAGGAGAGTGATTTCAATTGAAGGATACCCATTTAATTTATCTTATCCTATCAAAAGTTCTTGATGAGTATAACGAAATAAAACTTCTTAAAAAGATAACAACCTTATCAAATAAATCTGATGATGAGATAAAAGATTTCTTATCAAAAATAAAGGTGGAGGATAAAAATGAGTATTAGTTCAATGATTAGAGAAGAGGTAAGATATCTTGCTTATTCTGGTGAAGATATTAATGTAAGGAAACTTGCAAGAAAATATAATTGTTCACCATCTCTTGTTGTTAAAAACATATATAAGGTAGAAAAGGAAGAGAATTTTAAACATCTCACAAAATATGGATTAAAAGGAAAAGTTAACCTATTAATAATTGATTTTGAAAATGATTATAAAGAAGATGGTGATATTAATAAAAATTCAACAAAAATTATAAATACTTCAAAGAGTTTTAAGAAAAAGAATGAAAAATTTTATTCTCAAAATAATGATTCTTCCTCAGATAATCAAACGATCATAGAAAAAATTGATGATTTTTCACCGTCTTTGAATACACCTCAAAATAGTTTTTCACAAAAAGAAAATTATCATCAAAGAGATAGTTCTTCTAAATATTTAAAACAATTTAATTCACAGCAAAAAAATTGTTTACCCACTGAAAATTCTAATTCAATCAATAATCCATCTCAATATCCACAACCAATTCTCTCTCAGCAAAAAAATTGTTCACCAAACAATAACTCTTTACCAACAAATAACTCCTCTCATTGTTCACCATCTCTTAACCTTCAGAATGATAATTCACCTGAAAACAATTCTATCTATGACAACAACACCACAGAAAGTTCACCATCTCTTACCTCAAAAAATAATAATTATTCACCTGAGAAAAACTCTACTCCTTCCAATAATCCCTTAGAAAGTTCACCATCCTTTCCCCCACCAAATAATAATCGTTCACCACAAAAAAATTCCCTCTCCTCCAATAATCCTTCTGAATGTTCACTCTTCAATGTTCACTCATTTAAAAAAGAAAAAGAAAAGTTTTCTTATAATCTTTCAAAAGAAAAAGAAAAAAATAATAATCAAAAATTTATAAATAAATTTTTAGGATTTCAAGATCTTGAAATCCTCGATATCTTTAAATATCAAAAAGAGATTTTAAAAATATACCTTAAATATGGAGGAAGATTAAGAGAGAGCGACATAAAATATGGAAAAGGTGTTCTATATTATGCAACCCCAAAGCAATTTGAAGCAATTCTCCTTAAGGTGATTAGAGAGAAAAAAGGCGAAATCCCACCAATTAGTTACATCTATAGAGTTTGTGAGAGAATGGATTTAAAGAATAGAAAAATAAAAGAAACCCCAAAACTATTCAAAAGAAAAAATTATGATGATGGAATAATAAAAAATATTGAAGGACCAACAATTGTTCAATGCTCTTATATGGGTTTGACTGGCGAAGAGGCAGATAGATTATTTTTTGGATATTAGGAGGAGATAAAAATGGAAGAGATTGAAAATATGAAAGAAACAATCAAAAAGATAGTTAATGAGATTAAAGAGAGAAAAGAGAAAATAGTTATTCCAGATCCTCCAGAAAGATGCGAGAATTGTATTGATGGTGAATTCTTAGTAAATGGTGTCTCCTTTACCTGTGAAAAATATGGTGAAAACTTCTGCCTCATTTATCAGGATTTCATCAAAGAAAATTATGGAAAAAATTATTTCAATCTCTCAATTGATAAGGTTGAAAATGGTGCAAGAGAAAAATTAATAAAATATATTAAAAACATCCAAAATTTTATTTCCATTGGAAAAGGATTGACAATAATTGGCTCAATTGGTTCTGGTAAAACTTCAATTATCTTTCTAATAATTCAGGAGTTATTTAAAAAGGGTTATCCATTCTATTATGACCATGCTTTTAAATTTTTTAATGACCTGGATCTGGAGATTATTAAAAAGAAAATTCTTTTTATTGATGACCTTGGAGTTGAATTTAAGAGTGAATATAATAGATGCTTTTTTGATTATATGATAGATTACAGATTAAGATTCAGACTTCCAACATTTATAACATCAAATTTGTCACTGAATAGATTAAAAGAAGAGTATCCAAGAGCAATTGATAGGTTGAAATTACTCAATTATTTCATCCATCTCCAGGGAGGTTCAAAGAGATGATGCAAAAAATATACAAGTTTAATCTATTTAATTTTTTAAACACGGAGGCTAGAAGAGGTTATACGAAAAGTGTACCTGGTACATTTGTTGCATTTTTTGGGGTGAAGGTAAATCATTTCCAAAAATATACTATTTTAGTATACTATTGGAAACGATATGTCAAGTAAATTTTGTTGAGAATTTTTATAGAATATGAAAATCAATTAATTTATAGTTCCTTATTATTTGCTTATAATTTCTTATCCAAGTTTCTATTAAATATTTATTTGAAATCTTAAAGAACAATTAGATATTATATAAGGATAATTCTATATTAATAAATTAATTTTACCAGAGTGGGGTGAGGTTTCCATCAGTTGATTTAAAATATGAAAGATATACAAGAGAGAAAAATCTCACAAAAATTTCTCCTTTTGATGGTTTCAATATGATTTTTTCGAGTTCCTCTTTCATTGGATCAATTTTTGTTTCAAATTTTTCAATTTCATTTTTGAACTCTTCTTCAAGTTGTTTTAATTCGCTTTCATATTTTTGAACTGTCTCTTCTGCTCTTTTAATATCTTCTTTTTCTTTCAAAATTCTACTTGCACTTCTTGCAGCAGTTGTTGCTCTTCCAACATTTCCAACTTGAGTGACCTTTCTTCCAAGTATTGCACCAAGAATTGTTGCACCAAATGATATTGTTGTTTGAAGTTTCTGTTGTTCAAGTTGATCTTTTTCTCTATCCAAAGTTTGCAATGCTTTTCTATATTTTTCTTCCATTGTTCTCAATTTGTTTGCATATTTTTCTCTTATTTTTTCAAGATTTTCATCTCTTTTCTCTTTTGAAATTTCAAGAAGCCTTAATTTAAAATCAGTTTCACTTTCACCTGGTTTTGAATAAACTTTATATTTTGGACTATAATAAATCTCTAATGTTAAATTATTTTTAATGAATGATATAAAATCTTTTTTCCAAATTTCATAATTTTTTAAATTTAATGCTTGAGGTGGAAGTTTTTCAAATAAAAATCCCTCTTCTGGATTATTTAACAATTCGTTTAAATTTATTTTGAGTTCAAATGAATTGTTCCAATCAACAGGGATTGGAGCATCTTTTATCTCTGTTGCAATTATTTTTTCAATTGTATAATCAATTCCCTTTTTTGAATCAGAAAAATTAACATTTGAACTTCCTAAAATATATGGTTTATATACTAAATTTTTATCTTTGAATTGAAAGACCTTAGTTGCTTTAGCAAAATATTCATTTATTGATGGAGGAAGATTTGGCTTTTCATTTATAACTTCAAAAGATTTTGAAATTTTTGTTTCATAAGGAATTTTTTCTTCAAATGAACTCAAAATAAACTCTCTCTTCCCTTCCATTAAAATTTTTACCTGGTCTTTTGTTAAAGGACCCCTTAAATATGAAAGAACATGTCTTGTTTCAAATATTACAGGTTCAAATTCGTGAATGTTGTTCATTATAAAAACTCTCTTTTTAAGAGTTGAAATCGCTTTATCAAAAAATTTTCTATCATATTTTAAATTTATTGTTTGTGATACAGTATCAAGACCTTCAAGAACCTTCTCTTTATCTCTTTCAGTTTGGAGTCTTCCAATAAACCATGTTCCTATATTTGATAAACCTTTATAATCAAGGTCAACTGGGTTTTGAGTTGAAAGAAGAACTCCAACACCAAATGCACGTGATTGTTTTAAAAGTGTGAGTAAAGGTTTTTTTGATGGAGGGTTTGCAATTGGAGGAAAATATCCAAAAATTTCATCCATATAAACAAGTGCTCTTAATGAATTTGTTCCAGAGAGAGTTCTAACCCAAGAGACAATTTCGTTGAATAGAAGTGAGACAAAAAACATCCTCTCTTTTTCATTTAAATGTGCAATATAAAATATTGAAACTCTTGGCTTACCATCTTTTGAATATAAAATTTTATTCATATCAAGTGGCATTCCCTCAATCCACAAGTTGAATCCAGGCTTTGCGAGAAGATTGTTTAATGCAATTGATAAATTGAATCTTTCACTTGATGGATAAAATGTTTCAATATCAAAAACTCCTATTTTGTGAATTGAAGGTTTTTGAACTTCTTGAATTAAATTTTCAATTGATAAATATTTTCCCTCTCTCCAATATTTTTCAATAATTTTTGAAATCAGAATGTGCTCTTTTGAGTTTATTGGATCTTTTTCAATTCCAATCAACCCAAGTAAACTTGTAGTTGTTGTAATTATTTTATCTGTTAATAGTTCTTCATCTTCTAAAATCTCTTTTGGTGGAGGTGAAAATGATTTTAAAATAGAAACTGGAACTCCAGCATTGCTTCCAGGAGTATAAATCACAAATTGAGTTGAATCTTTCAATTTTTTGATTCTCTCTTTTGATTGATGAGAATTGATTAATCCCCTTTCCCAATTTTTTGCAACCTCTCTTGCATACTCTTCTTTTGTCATTCCGTTTTTTCTTGCATCCTCTTCGTTTATCCATGGAAGAAATTCTTCTTCTGAAAGATTTTCAAAAAGAAGCATTATGTTTGTTATATCTCCTTTTGGATCTATTGCAATCGATGGTATCTTATCAATTGCTGCTTCTTCTAAAATTCCAATGCATAGTCCTGTTTTACCACTTCCAGTCATTCCAATGCAAACACCATGAGTTAAAAGATCTTTTGAATCATAAAGAATTAGTTCATCCAATACTTTATCATTTTCTAAATCATATTTTTTTCCAAGATAAAAGAGCCCCAATTTCTCATAATCAATCATCTTTTGCCTCCTTAAAATAATTATAATTGAAATTTGTTGAAAAATTATTTTAATTTAATATAATTTTAATGGCACACTTTTTAAAGAATAGGAGGGTAAGTATGCGAAAAATTCTTGTAGCAGGAGCAACAGGTCAAATAGGTTCAGAACTTGTACTTTATTTAAGAGAAATTTATGGAAAAGAAAATGTTGTTGCAGCAGGTCATAAGAGGGAACCAAGCAAAGAGTTAAAGGAGAGTGGTCCTTTTATTTTTCTTGATACAACAAATTTTGAAGATATTGAGAGAGTTGTAAAAAATTTCAATATAAATACAATTTATCATCTTTCAGCAATTCTTTCAGCAAAAGGAGAAGAGTCGCCTCTTTCTGCATGGAATATAAATATGAACTCTTTAATAAATATTCTTGAGATAGCAAGAATTTACAATTGTCAAGTTTTTTATCCATCATCAATCGCTGTTTTTGGACCAACATCTCCAAAAGAGAACACTCCTCAGGAGACAATTATAAGACCAACAACAATGTATGGAATAACAAAACTTTCTGGTGAACTTTTATGTGAATACTATTTCAATAAATATAAAGTTGATACAAGAGGTGTTAGATATCCAGGTTTAATTTCATATGTTACTCCTCCTGGTGGTGGAACAACAGATTATGCTGTTGAAATTTTTTATGATGCGATAAAAAAGAAAAAATATAAATGTTTTTTAAAAGAGGATACTTATCTTCCAATGATGTATATGCCTGACGCAATTAAGGCAGCAGTTGATTTGATGGAGGCAGATTCATCAAAATTGATTCATAGAGCATCATATAATATTCAAAGTATGAGTTTTTGTCCAAAAGATTTGTATCTTGAGATTAAAAAATATATTCCTGAATTTGAAATTGAATATGAAATAAATGAAATAAAGCAATGCATTGCAGATTCATGGCCAAAAAGCATTGATTCAACTTGTGCTAAAGAGGAGTGGGGTTTTAACCCAAAATACTCTTTTCAAGACATGGTTAAAGATATGATTGAAAAATTGAGTAAGAAACTATCAGGAGGTGAGTGATGCCTCTTAAAAAATTAAACGAATCACTTAAAACAAAAATTAAAGAGATAGATGAGAAAGGAATAGTTAAAAGAGATGAAAGTATAATTGTTGAAATCAAAAAGTGCGATGGAGTAAAAGGGAATAGATACATATTAAAAGGAGAGGAAAATAAAGAATATATAAGAATGAACTCAAATTCATATCTTGCACTTCATTTGAATGAGAGAGTTAAATTGAAAGAAGAGGAAGCAATTAAAAAATTTGGAGTAGGTCCTGGCGCAGTGAGATTTATAAGTGGAACATACAAACCTCATAAGGATTTAGAAGAGAGAATCGCAAAATTTCATAATAGAGAGGATGCGATAATTTTCAGTTCTGCATATGGTTGTGTTCTTGGAACACTATTTTCTTTGATTGATGAAGAGACCTTTGTTATAAGTGATGAGTTGAATCACAATTGCATAATAAATGGAGTTCGTCTTTCAAAACCTAAAGAAAAAGATATTTATAAGCATCTTGATTATAAAGAGTGTGAAGAGAAGATAAGAAATAAAATTGGTAATGCAAAAAAAGTTATCATAATAACTGATGGTGTTTTCAGCATGAGAGGAGATTATGCTCCACTTGATAAACTTCAAGAAATTGCTTTTAAATATGATAAAGATTTTGAAGAAGGAGTTATTTTGATTGTTGACGATTCACATGGGGTTGGAATTTTTGGAGAGAGTGGAAGGGGAACAGAAGAAGTTTTAAATACAAAGGTTGATATTTTAATTGGAACACTTGGTAAGGCATTTGGAGTTAATGGCGGATATTTAACTTCAGATAAAATCATAATTGATTATCTAAGAGAGAAAGCGCCTCTTTACATTTACACAAATCCAATAACACCTGGTGAGGCAAATGCATGTATTGAATCAATAAACATTATTGATAGTGAAGAAGGAAGAGGAATGATCAAATATGTTAGAGAACTTGCAAAAAAATTTAGAGATGGAATAAAATCAATGGGTCTTGAAACAACTGAAAGTGAACATCCAATCGTTCCTTTAATAATTAGAGATACATTTAAAACAAAAGAACTCGTTAAATATTTAAGAGAGAATAGAGTTCTTGCAACAGGATTGAACTTCCCAATTGTTCCAAGAGGAGAGGAGTTGATTAGATTTCAGATAACATATGAACATACTGAATATGATATAAATTATGTTTTGAATGTTATAAAAAATTTTTTCAATAAATAAATTTTGAAATAATTTTAAAATTTTTATTATAATTTATTTATGACTTTTATATATGTTTTATCTTCTACTTTAATTGTAAGTTTAATTTCACTTGTTGGTATATTTTTTATAAATAAAAAGATAAATGAACTTGAAAAAGTTAGTTTCATTCTTGTAAGTTTTTCAACAGGTGCCCTTATAACTGGTGCAATTTTACACTTAATTCCTGAAGCAATTGAAGAGAATTTTAATTCAATTTATTCAATAATATTTGGAATCTTTCTATTTTTCATTCTTGAAACATTTTTAAAATGGAGACATTGCCATGAATTTGAGTGTGAAGAACACACCTTTGTCCCAATTAATTTACTTGGAGATTCACTTCACAATTTTATTGATGGTGTTTTGATTGCCTCATCTTTTCTTTTAAATACCAATCTTGGATTGATTACAACTCTTGGTGTTATTTTTCATGAGATACCACAAGAACTTGGAGATTATGGAGTTTTGATTTATGGAGGATTATCTACAAAAAATGCGATTAAATTAAATTTTCTTGTTTCATTAACATCAATTCTTGGAGGAGTTTTAGGTTTCATATTTTTAGAGAAATTTGAAATTTTCATTCCATATATAATTGGTTTAACTGCTGGAAATTTTTTATATCTCTCTTTGACAGATTTAATTCCAGAATTACATAAAAGGGTATCTTTAAAGAATAACATTGAAAAATCAATATTCATTTTGATTGGAATTTTTTTAATGATTTTGTTTAAAATTTTCTTTGAATAATTTTTTTGATTGTAAAAATTTTATGAATTCAAATGTTATTGCTGGTAAAAAAGCGAGGGGTAGATATTCAAAAAATTCCAGTTTCAAAGGTGTTAATGAAAAGATTTTATCAAAAAATGGAATGTATATTATTAATAAAGATAATGCTATTGAAATGAAAACTGAATAATTTAAAAATTTGTTGTTGAATAGATTTTTTAATTTTACAGGTTTGAATTCTGTTTTGTTTGCATAAGCCCTTATAAGTTCAGCAATTATTAGTGTAATAAGGGCAGTTGTTTGTGCTTCTTGTAAACTTCCTCCATTTTTTAAAATATTTAAAAAAGCAAAAATTGTAATTATTGCCTCAACCAATGCACTCATAAAAATTCCAACCATATTATTTTTATTCAATATCTTCTCTTTTGGATCTCGTGGAGGAAGTTCCATTATTCCCTCTTCTTCTGGTTCAACTCCAAGTGCAAGTGCAGGGAAAGCGTCTGAAATTAAATTTAAATATAAAAGATGAATTGGTTTAAATGGAATTGGAAGACCAAAAATTGTTGCAAAGAGAATTATTAAAACTTCTCCAATATTACAACTTAAAAGAAACATAACAACCTTTTTTATGTTTGAATATATTCTTCTGCCCTCTTTTATCGCTTCAACAATTGTTGCAAAGTTATCATCAGTTAATACAATATCTGATGCCTCTTTTGAAACATCTGTTCCTGTTATTCCCATTGCAATTCCAACATCTGCTCTTTTTAATGCAAGTGCATCGTTTATTCCATCACCTGTAACTGCAACCTTTTCTTGAAGATTTTTAAGAATTTCAACAAGTTTCAATTTTGTGTGAGGCGATACTCTTGCAAAAACATTTTTTTCCTTAACTAACTCTTTAAGTGATGTTTCTTCTATTTCACTTTCTTCAACTGCTTCATCTTCACCATTTATTATTTTCAATCTTTTTCCAATACTCAATGCTGTAACTTTATGGTCACCTGTAACCATTTTAACTTTAATTCCTGCTCTCTTTGATTCTTCAATTGCTTTAAAAACTTCTTCTCTTGGAGAATCCTCCATTGCAATAAGACCCAAAAATATTAGGTCTCTCTCATATTTATCTTTTTCACCATCTTCAACTCTTTTATATGCAACACCTAAAACTCTTAAACCCTCTTTTCCCAATTTTTCATTTTCATTCAAAATATATTCAATAATCTCATCAATTGGTTTTATTTCTAATCCATCCATATAATAAGAGCACTTTTTCATCAAAATTTCAGGAGCACCTTTAACAAAAGCATATTTCTCTCTTCCATCACTATTTATAGTTGTCATAATTTTTCTATCTGAATCAAATGGTATTTCATCTATTCTTATAAAAATTTTTTCCAACTCCTCTTTCTTATATCCTTTTTTCAATGCATGTTTTAATAATGCAATTTCAGTTGGATCACCAAAATCTTTTTCATTTTCCTGAATTTTTGCATCATTACACAAAGTTATTGCAAGATAGAAAAATTTTTCAGGACCTAAAATTATCTCTTTTACAACATTCAACTCATTTTTAGTTAAAGTTCCAGTTTTATCAGAAAGAATTGTTGTTACAGAGCCAAGTGTTTCAACAGATGACAAATTTCTAACAATTGCCCTCTTATTTGCCATATTTTTAACACCAATTGCAAGAACAATTGTAACAACTGCTGGAAGACCTTCTGGGACTGCTGCAACAGCAAGAGCAACTGCTGTCATAAAAGATGTCATAAATGACATTCCTCTTATTGTTGAGAGAACAAAAACTCCAATGCATGCTAAAATGAAAATTTGTCCCAATGTTTTCCCAAGTTGGTCAAGTTTCACCTCAAGTGGAGTTTTTTCTTCTTCAATCTCTTGTAAACTTTTTCCAACTTTTCCAATTTCAGTGTTAACTCCTGTTGCAAAAACAACCCCCTTTCCCCTTCCATAAACAACAGTTGAGCCTGAAAAAACTATATTTTTTCTATCATGAATTGGCAAATCATCTCTTAAGATTTCTGATTCATTTTTCTCAACTGGAAAAGATTCTCCTGTTAAAAAGGCCTCTTCAACTTTCAAATTTTTTTGTTCAACTATTCTTAAATCTGCTCCAACCTTATCTCCTGTTTCCAAAACAACAATATCGCCAGGAACAACTTCTCTTGTTGGAATAAAAACAATTTTTCCATCCCTTATAACCTTTGTTTTTGGAGAAGATAACTTTTTAAGTGCTTTTAAACTCTTTTCAGCATTTATCTCTTGATAAATTCCTATAAAGGCATTTATTATAACAATTGCAATTATGGCAATGCTATCAATCAATTCACCTAAAAATATAGATATGATTGCAGAAAAAATTAAAATTAATACGAGAAAACTTTTAATTTGTTCATAAATTCTTGAAAAAATTGACTTTTGTTTTTTTTCTGGGAGTTCATTAAAACCATATATTTTTAATCTTTCCTTTGCTTCTTCTTTTGATAAACCTTTTTCAATATCAGTTTTTAATAAACTTAAAATCTCCTCTTTTTTTAGTTGCCAGACCTTTTCCAAAAAAACCTCCACTCAAATTATTTTAACATACTGAATTTTATATTTTAAAAATTTTTATGTTAAAATATTATTTAATGTTTTTAAAAAAGTTATTTAACTTGAGAGTTTTAGAGATTTAAACATATATTAAATTAATTTTAAAAGAATTTTCTGAGCGTACCAGCGAACCTATTTCAATTTATAAGGAGGTTTTTATGTCTGAAGAAAAGATTAGATTGTCTTTTTTTGAAAAATATTTAACTTTTTGGGTAATTTTATGTATAATTTTAGGAATTTTAGTTGGAAGATTTTTCCCAAATTTTGCCTATAAACTTGATTCAATGTCAATTTATCAAGTTTCAATTCCAATTGCTATATGTTTATTTTTCATGATGTACCCAATAATGGTTAAGATAGATTTTGCAGAAGTATTAAAAGCAGGAAAATCAATAAAACCTGTTCTTTTAACTCTATTTATCAACTGGGCTATTAAACCATTTACTATGTATATCATCGCCTCTTTCTTTTTAGGAATACTTTTTAAACAACAACTTCCTGGTTCAGAGATAATAAAATCTGGGGAAAGTGTTGAACTTTATAGAAGTTATATTTCAGGTGCAATTTTGCTCGGAATTGCACCATGTACTGCAATGGTCCTTGTTTGGAGTTATCTTGCCAAAGGAAATGATGGATTAACTCTTGTAATGGTTGCAATTAATTCTCTTACAATGTTATTTTTATATGCTCCACTTGGCGGTTTTTTATTAAGAGTAAATAAGATGCCAATACCATGGCAAACAATTCTTTTATCTGTTTTAATATATGTTGCCTTACCTCTAATTGCTGGATATTTTTCAAGAAAATATATAATAAAAAAGAAAGGTATTGATTGGTTTCAGAAAAAATTTATAAACCTATTAACTCCTGTAAGCATATCTGCCCTTCTTTTAACACTTATACTTCTCTTTTCCTTTAAAGGTGAAATTATTTTAAAGAATCCTTTAACAATTTTCTGGATTGCAATTCCACTTTTTATTCAAACTCTTTTAATTTTCTCCTTAGGTTATTTCTTTTTATCAAGAATTTTTAATTTAAATTATGAAACTGCTGCACCAGTTAGTATAATAGGAGCATCAAACCATTTTGAAGTTGCAATCGCAACAGCAACAACACTTTATGGACTTTCTTCAGGAGCATCTTTGGCAACTGTTGTGGGAGTATTAATTGAAGTTCCAACAATGCTTTTTCTTGTATCAATATGTAAAAGAACAAAAGGACTATTCTTCCCATATAGACTTATTCTTATAAAACCATTTTTAAAACCTGAAACAGTTAAAGAAAAACAAAAAGATTTTTAAAAATAATCAAATTATATATATTCATAATCTTATTAAAATTTGAAACATTGAGTTCAATTTTAGAATAAATTTAGTAAAATTCTAAAACAGATGGGAGAAAATTGATTAAATATTGTTTCTGAAAATTAAAATAATATTCTTATGGTATCATATATATTGAGGTTAATATGTTAAGAGTGATTTTATTTTTTCTTTCATATTTGTATGGTTCAATCCCTTTTGGGCTTCTTTTTGTCAAAAAGACAAAGGGAATTGATATAAGAAAAATTGGAAGTGGAAATATTGGAGCAACAAATATTTTAAGAGTTGCAGGTTTCTCAACTGCCTTGCTTTCTGGTCTTTTTGATCTATCTAAAGGTTTATTGCCAGTTATCGTAGGAAAATATATTTTTAACTTTGAGCCAATCACACTTTTCTTTTTAGGTTTTTTTGGTGTTTTGGGACATGATTTCTCAATTTTTTTAAAATTTAGAGGTGGAAAGGGAATTGCATCATCTCTTGGTTTAGTCATTGGTTTAAATCCAATTGTTGCTTTAATTGAAGTTTTCATATTCATTATAACACTTATAATAAAAAGAATAGTTTCAATTTCATCAATAATCTCTTTGATTTTTCTTCCATTCATGTTTCTATTTTTTAAAAATTATGAATATTCATATCTCTCAATTTTAATATCAATTCTTGGAATATTAAGACACAGAGAGAATATTGAAAGATTATATTATGGAATTGAATCAAAATTTGGAGAGAAAGAGAAAATAAAAAATACAGAATATTTTAAAAAAGAGAACGCACCTTTTGAAAAAATTGAAAAGATTCTTCAAGAAGGTGGTGTTGGAATTATTCCAACTGATACTGTATATGGTTTTTGTGTGAATGCTTTAAACAAAGATGCAATTAAAAAAATTTATAAAATAAAAAAAAGAGACCTTGATAAACCTCTTGTCCTTTTTGTCAAAAATAGAGATGAGATTGAAAAATATGGAATTTTAAATGAAAAGAGTAAAAAGATAATTAATAAATTCATTCCAGGAAAAATAACAATTGTTTTAAAAAAGAGAGAACCATCTTTTTCAATATCTCTTAAAAAATTTGAAACAATTGGAATAAGAATTCCAAATGATGATTTTGTTTTGAATTTATTAAATTCAATTAAATTTCCTCTTGCAACAACAAGTGCAAACATTTCAGGTAAAAAAACACCAAAAGATTTTGAAGGAATAAAAGAAATTTTTTCAGGAGTTGTTGACTTTATTGTTGATGGTGGAGAATTGGGAGAAATTCCATCAACTGTTATTGAAATAGTTGATGATGAGATTAAAATTTTGAGAGAAGGAGAAATTAAAAAAGAGGATATTTTAAAAGCATTAAAGGAGTGAATTATGAAAATAGCAATTGGTTCAGATCATGCAGGTTATGAGTTAAAAGAGGAGTTAAAAAAATTTTTATGTAAACAATTTGATATTATTGATGTTGGTACAAATTCAACAGAGTCAGTTGATTATCCAGATTTTGCAAAAAAAGTTTGTGAAATTATCCTTAAAAAAGATGCAGAGATAGGAATACTTATTTGTGGAACAGGAATTGGAATGTCTATTACAGCAAATAAATTTAAAGGAATTTATGCAGCCCTATGTTATGATAGAAACACAGCAACGCTTGCAAGAAGCCACAATAATGCTAATGTTTTATGTATTGGTGGTAGAACAACAAAAGTAAATGATGCTATAGAAATTGTATCTTCTTTTTTAACATCCTCTTTTGATGGAGGAAGACATGAGAGAAGATTTAATAAGATTAAAGATATAGAAGATCTAAATTTCAAGGAGGATAAAAATGATCTGTGATATTTGTAAGAAAAGAGAAGCAGATTTTACAATAACAAAAATTGTTGATGGTGAAAAAAGAGTTATTCATATTTGTGAAGAGTGTGCAAGAGAGCATGGATATTTAAGAGATGAATTTTCATTTTTATCACCATTCGATTCATTTTTTGAAGATGAATTTTCTAAATTCTTCTCTTATCCAAAAGAAAGCACAATAACCTATGAATTTACAGGAGAAGCAGAAGAGGTGATTTTAGAAGCACAAAACATTGCAATTGAACTTGGAGAGGATGAAATTAAAACAGAACATCTTCTTCTTGCTCTTTTAAGAAAAAGTGATTATGTTAAAAATTTGCTTTTTGATATGAATGTTGATTTAAAGGAACTTGAGACAGAAGTTCTCTCTTATATGAAAAAGAAAGATAGAAAGGTGAAGGAGATATCCCTTTCACCAAGAGTAAAAAAAGCAATTGATCTTGCGCAAAGAGAAGCAAGTGAACTTGGAAGTGAATATATTGGACCTGAACACCTTCTTTTGGGTTTAATTGATGAAAAAGAGGGAGTTGCTGCAAAAATTTTGAAAGAAAAGGGAGTTTCAAGAGATAAATTGATTTCAAATCTTGAAAAAAAGGAGAGAAAGGTTAAAGAGAGAAAATATACAAAAACTCCAACATTAGATCAATTTTCAAGAGACCTGACTCAACTTGCAAAAGAGGGAAAACTTGACCCAGTTATTGGAAGAGAAAAAGAGATTGCAAGAACTTTAAGAATTTTATCAAGAAGAACAAAAAATAATCCTGTTTTAATTGGAGAGCCAGGTGTTGGAAAAACTGCAATTGTTGAAGGCATTGCTCAAAGAATTGTTCAGGGAAAAGTACCTGATGCTTTAAAAAACAAAAGAGTTGTATCACTTGACCTTCCAGGAATAATTGCTGGAACAAAATATAGAGGAGAGTTTGAAGAGAGATTAAAGAAGATAATAGATGAAATAAGAGAAGCACAGGGAGAAATAATTGTTTTCATAGATGAACTTCACACAGTTGTTGGTGCAGGAGGAGCAGAAGGAGCAGTTGATGCTTCAAACATACTTAAACCCGCTTTAGCAAGAGGAGAGATGCAATGTATTGGTGCAACAACAATAAATGAATATAGAAAATATATTGAGAAAGACCCTGCACTTGAGAGGAGATTTCAGCCAGTTCTTGTTTCAGAGCCAACAGTTGAAGAGACAATTGAAATTTTAAAAGGATTAAGGGATAAATATGAAGCACATCATGGTGTGAAAATAACAGATGATGCAATAGTTCAAGCAGCAGTTCTTTCAGATAAATATATAACAGATAGATTTTTACCTGATAAAGCAATTGATTTGATTGATGAGGCAGCATCAAAAGTAAAATTTGATGAAAAGAAAGAACCAACTGAACTTAAAAAACTTGAAGAAGAGTTGAAGAAGGTTATAAGGGAGAAGGAGGCGAAAATAAAAGCAGAAGATTATGAAAAGGCAGCAAAACTTAAAAAAATTGAAGAGGAGTTGAAGAAAAAAATTGAAGAGGAAAAGAAAAAATGGGATAAGGAGAGTGGTTCAAAAGTTCCTGTTGTAACTGGAGAAGATGTTGCACAGATTGTGTCTGAATGGACAGGAATTCCTGTAACAAAACTTGTTGAAGAGGAGATAAGCAAGTTAAAGAGAATGGAAGATCATCTCCATAAAAGAATAGTTGGACAGGAAGAGGCAATTAAGGCAGTTTCTGAAGCAATAAGAAGGGCAAGGGCAGGTCTTAAGGATCCAAATAAACCAATTGGTTCATTTTTATTTTTAGGTCCGACAGGAGTCGGAAAAACAGAACTTGCAAAAACTCTTGCAGAGTTTCTATTTGGAGATGAAAATGCAATGATAAGATTCGATATGAGTGAATACATGGAGAAGCATGCAGTTTCAAAATTAATAGGAGCACCACCTGGATATGTTGGATATGAAGAGGGTGGACAATTAACAGAGGCAGTTAGAAGAAGACCATATTCAGTTATTCTTCTTGATGAAATTGAAAAAGCACATCCAGATGTCTTTAACATTCTTTTGCAAATTTTAGATGATGGAAGATTAACAGATTCAAAAGGAAGAACTGTTGATTTTAAAAACACAATTATAATCATGACATCAAATATTGGAAGCGATATTCTTTTGAAAGTTGAACCAACTGACAAAGAGAGTTTTGAAAAAGCAAAAAAGGAGGTTCTTGATCTATTAAAATATAAATTTAGACCAGAATTTTTAAATAGAATTGATGAAATAATCGTTTTCCATAAATTAACAAAAAATGAGATAAAAGAGATTGTGAATCTTTTAATTGAGAGAGTGAGAAGAACTCTTAGAGGACAAGGATTAGATATAAAAATTTCTGACAAAGCAGTTGAAAAATTGGCAGAGATTGGATTTGACCCTCTTTTTGGAGCACGTCCATTGAGAAGGACAATTCAAAAAGAAATTGAGAATGAAATTGCGAGAAGAATTCTTGATCAAGAATTCCAAAAAGGTGATACAATATTAGTTGATTTTGAAGATGATAAGTTTGTTTTTAAAAAGGAGGTAAGTAAGTGAGAGAACTTTTGCTTTTCATTCAATTGGCTGTTTGTGTAGTAGTTATTTTATCAATTGTTTTTCAGACACCAAAAGGTGCTGGTCTTGGAGCAATTTCAGGAGGAGCACACCTATTTCACCTTCAAAAAAAGAAAGATGTAATTTTAAATAAAATTGCCTTAATTGGTGCGATTGTATTTGGAATACTCTCCTTGACTTTAACTATTTTGGGGGTATAATTTTTATCTTGATGCCGGGATGGCGGAATTGGCAGACGCGTACGTTTGAGGTGCGTATGGGGAGACCCGTCCGGGTTCAAGTCCCGGTCCCGGCACCATAGTATAAAAATAATTAAATTTGGTGATTAAAAATAAAAATATATTTTATTATTTTTTATTTTTTGTCGCTATATTTATTTTTTGGTTCTTATCGAAAAGAAATTATCTACTTTTTCACTCAATAATTGAACTTTTCGCAATTTTAACAGCATTTTGCATTGTTTTCATTTCTTATATAACTTTTAAATATTTAAAAAACAATTTAATTTTAAATCTTGGCACAACATATCTTTTTGTATTGATTATAGAATAGAAGGTAAAGGGTTAACCAATTTTAAAATAGGCATGGAATATCTTTTTATTTTTATTTTAGGATTAACTTTAATTTATATAATTACAAAAAAAGATTTACCAAAGATATTATTAAATGCATATATATTTACAATAATTTTTACAATTTTAGGTGAACTCAGTTTTACTTTATATACAGATGTTTATGGATTTTTTAATATGCTTGGACACCTTTTCAGATTTGTTTCATATCTAATAATTTTGTTTGGAATTAATTCAAAATTTCTAATCTTTACAATTGAAAATTTAACAGAACAACTTCAAAAGGAGAGAGAAAAATATAAACATCTTGCAGAATATGATCATTTAACAGGTTTATATACAAGAAACTTTTTCAATGAATGGATATTAAATAGGTCAAAAATTTCAAAAGGTAATGAGAAAGATGTTTTAATAATTATGGATATTGATAATTTCAAAAAGATAAATGATAATTATGGTCATATTCATGGAGATGAAGTTTTAAAATTTGTTGGTAAAACTTTAATTGATACATTTAGAGAAGATGATATTTTGGTAAGATTTGGTGGCGATGAATTTTTGATAATTTTAAAAAATATAGATTTAAATAATGCTGAAAAGGTTATAAAAAGATTCATTGATAACTTATCATTAAACAATTTTCCACACCCTTTATCTGTATCATACGGCTTTTCTGAACTTGATTACAAAAATTATTTAGAAATTATAAAAATAGCAGATTTTAAAATGTTAAAAATGAAAAATAAGAATAAGTTGATATAATTAAATTGATATTATGAATGAACTTGATTTTAAATTATTATTTGATAGGGCAAAAAATCACTTTTTTATTTTTATAAAAAATGAAAAAATATTATCTATAAATAAGAATGTTGAAGAGATTTTAGGTTTTAAAGAAGAAGAGTTAATAAACAGTGAATTTAAGAATCTTTTTGTTGACAACAAAGAATATTTAGATTTTTTAAATTATATAAAGGAAAAGAGTTTAAAGGGTATAAAAATAAGATTGAAAACAAAAAACAAAAAGGAAAAAATATTTGATGTTTTAATGTCTTATTTAAAAGAAGATGAGAACTCTTTTTTTGTTGTTTTAAAAGATATAACAGAAGATATTAAAAAAGAGAAATTGAATCAAATTTTATTTAAATTATCAAAAAAATTTTTTGAAATAAAAACTCTTAATGAACTTTTAAAAGAGATACACAATTTGTTAAAAGAATTTATATATGCAGAGAATTTCTATGTTGCTTTAATTGATTTAAGCAATGAATATATCTATTTTCCATATTTCTCTGACCTAAAAGATGAGAAACCACCTCCAAGAAAAAGAAGAGGTGGAATAACTGAATATGTTTTAGAGAAAGGCAAAGGATTATTACTAAAAAGAGAAGAGATAGAAAAATTAAGAGATGAGGGAAAACTCATTTTTTATGGAACATGTCCAGAATCATATATAGGTGTTCCTTTAAAAATAAAAGGTAAAAATTTAGGTGTTATTGCGATTCAGAGTTATGAAAAAGAGATAGTTTATGATGAAAATGATTTGAATTTATTAAATTTCATTGCAGAAAACATATCTTTAATGATTGAAAGAATTATGGATGAGGAATCACATATATCTCTTATAAAAAATTTAAATGGCTTTATTTATCAATTAATTGCAGAAACCCAAAAATTTATTTCAATTGAAGGTAAATTTGAAGAGATAACAGGATATAAAAAAGAAGATTTCCTTGAAGGTAGAATAAATTATATAGATATAATTCATAAAGATGATTTTGATAAATTAAAAGAAAATTTTGAAAATTTAGTTCAAGGAAAAGTTGAATCTATTACAGATTTATACAGAATAAAAACAAAAAATGGTGATATAAAATGGTTAAGTTCAAGTGCAAGAATTTTATTTAGAGAAACACCACAAACAACAATAATAAACGGTTTTGTAATTGATGTAACAGAAAGTATTAAGTTAAGAGAAAGGTTGTTTCAAGCCGAATTAAACTTCAAAATTCTTTTTGAAAAATCTCCAATAGGAATAACAATGTCTGATAGAGAAGGTAGAGTTTTCGCATCAAACGATACATTTTTGAAGATGATTGGTTATAGTTTGGATGAGATTAAAAATATCTCATGGAGAGAATATACATATCCTGATGATATTGAAAAAGATTGGATACTCTTTCAAAAATTAATAAATAAAGAAATAGATTCATATTCAATTGAAAAGAGATTTATTACAAAAGATAAAATAATTATTTATGCAAACTTAAATTGCTCTGCTGTTTTTGATGAAAAAGGGGAATTCCAATTTGAGTTTGCAATGATTGAAGATATAACAGAAAAGAAAAAATTACAAGAAGCATTAATTGAAAGTGAAAGAAAATTTAGGCTATTATTTGAGAAAAATCCGCTTGGTGTTGTTATGGCAAATGAGAAAAGTGATTTTGCATATACAAATGAGATGTATCAAAAAATGTTAGGCTATACAGGTGAGGAGTTGAAAAAATTTAGTATGAAAGATGTTACCTATCCAGAAGATTATATAAAACAGGAAGAGTTAATTAAAAAATTAAAAAATAAAGAGATAGATAGTTTTAATTTGGAGAAAAGATACATAAGAAAAGATGGTTCAATTTTTTGGGCAAATCTTTTTGCTTCATCAATTTTAGATGATTCAGGAAATGTAGAATATTTAGTTGGTATGGTGAAAGATATAACAGAAGAAAAGAGATTGAGAGAGGAGTTGGAAGAGAGTAGAAGAAGGTTGAGTAGATCTTTAGATAATGTATTAAATTTAATTACTAAGATTATTGAAATGAAAGACCCATTTACATTAGGACATCAGGCAAAAGTTGCCTATCTTGCAAAAAAAATTGCTGAAAAGATGAATTTGCCAAAAGAAAAGATTGAATCTATATATATTGCTGCTATGCTTCATGATATCGGTAAGATAGTAGTTCCAACTGAAATTTTAAATAAAGGTGGAAAACTATCAGAAAATGAATACTCACTAATAAAAGAACATTGTAAAAATGGATATGAAATTCTAAAAAAAGTTGATTTTATATATCCAATTGCAGATATAGTTCTTCAACACCATGAGAGATTAGATGGTTCTGGCTATCCTCTTGGTTATAAAAATGGTGAAATACTTCTTGAAGCAAGAATTATTGCTGTTACTGATGTTTTTGAAGCAATGACATCTCATAGGCCATATAGACCAGCATTTAAATTAGAAGATGTATTAAAACATTTAAAAGATAACAAAGGAATTTTATATGAACCTGAGGTTGTTGACATACTTGAAGAGATTGTTATAAATAAAGAAATAAATTTCAATG